>Ga0224558_1000657_pt1 | contig 39934 bp, 36 predicted proteins | sample 714S32024metaG_FD_180682 | JGI IMG/M metagenome (GOLD analysis project Ga0224558, IMG submission 180682) | Peat soil microbial communities from Stordalen Mire, Sweden - 717 S3 20-24 | ecosystem: Environmental > Terrestrial > Soil > Wetlands > Peat | place: Sweden: Norrbotten County, Stordalen... | reverse complement strand
GGGATCACTGCCGACACGGCGCTGCGCCTGGCGCGATATCTCGGCACCACGCCCGAATTCTGGCTGAAGCTCCAGATCCATTACGAGCTGCGCGTGGCGCGCCAGACGAAGCTGAAGGATATCGAGCACGCGGTGCGGCCGCGGACTGAAGCGGCATAAGGCGGCGAGTACGGCACGAAGCCGGATTACGGCGCCAGGTCGTGTTTGAGGTCGGCCAGAGAGGTGGTGCCATTTTCCAGAGCTTCGCGCTCAGCCGCGATGGCATCGGCCAGGTCGGCGCGGTCTTCCAGTGCTCGCAGCAACCTCACATCATCCATGGGCACGATAGCGGCAATGGCTTTGCCGCGGCGCGCCAGAATGACCCGCTCTTTGCCGAACGCGGCTCGGTTGAGAACGGTGGAAAACTCGTTGCGGGCTACAACAGTGCTGACAGCGGGCACGGTCCCAATCTCCTGTACCAAATGTACATCTGAGCAAGGTGGAATGTCAAGGCCGAACGGGGTTTTAAGACAACCGTCAGCCCGGGTACGCGAGTCTAGAATCAATAACTTGCAGACCATTCTGGCGAGTGGTTCAGGCTGCGTTTCGCGGGAGGACTTCCCTGTCGATCTTCGAGCGGATCTCCTGGGCGGCGATCTCAAGATCGTAGGCGGTCTGTAGATTCAGCCAATACTGCGGCGAAGTGCCGAAGTAGCGCGCCAGGCGCATCGCAGTGTCGACGGTGATGGCCCTTTTTCCGTTGACGATAGCGCTGATGCGGTTCATGGGAACCCTGAGCGCGCGCCCCAACTCGTTCAGGCTGACGCCAATCTCGTTGAGTTCGTCGCGGAGCAGCTCGCCTGGATGGATGGGCGACAGTTTCTTTCTCTGCGCCATAGATTCGCTCAATCGTCGTGATGGCTCAGGAACAGAGCCGTGTCGTGATCGATGAGACCCAAGCGAAAATGCTGGAGCCATCCGATGCGGCCTACAACACTCCGGGGGAAATCTGGTGGCGCGGCAAAATACACCATCGCCTCAAACTCCCAATCGAAGCAGCATAAGGTAACCGTGTGACCGTATGCATCGAACTGCCCCGCAGCGGTAGCTACGACTTGATGATGCCCGCCCTCGACATAAAGACCGAGCTGTTCGGCGTACTCTCGAGGAAAGATGCAAAATGAGGCGCCCGTATCCACTTTCGCAAATAGCCTGACGGCTCGATCTGCGCCGACTCTCAGGCTGATAGGCACTTCGATCCCTGCGCTCGCACCCGAGTAGTTGTACTTTGACGTAAATGTGAGAGTCGCCAAGTGCTCACCAACCCGCGAAGGGTAGCTCTTCTTCGTCAACCCTAATTACAAGGGGGAGCGTATCCTGGCTGGTGACTTTTGAGAACACTTCCTTCGCCGTGGCGCCAGCCGCGAGCAGATGTTCGCCCCTTAGGGCTATCCACTTTCCCGAGTACTCGTGCCTATGCTCGGCCAGCCACCGCATCTCCTGCTGGACTTGCCGATCTTCTTGGGCGCGTTTGTTCACTCCGGCTAAGTAGTTTAGGGAATGCTGGGCTTGACGAAAGTGAGCGTCGATACCTGTGGCCTCTTCATCGGGCTGGCGGTCGGTCAAGGCGTGACGCCAAGTCAACTGATCGCGCATTCCCTGCAGGTTTCGTTCGGCGTAGACTGTGACTCTGGACCCAATGAGGAAACTCGCCGACGGGTCCGCGAAAGCTACCGTTGGCGAACCTTGGGGCCAGGGATCGACGCCGCTCCGAGGAGCAGATTTCGGCCTAAGAAAACTTTCGTTAACATGTTGATCCGAAACCAGGAGAGCATCCGTCATGGCACACCCGCTATACCCAGCAAGTGTAGCGCAGAAACTTCATCCTCATATATCCGTGCAGCAACATCCGAGAATCGCGCATCTCCGGGCAGCTTACGCTGAAGGCGCACGAATGCGGCGCCTTCATGCCTTAGGGACTTATCAATGATTAGCACGCTGTCGGCTCGGTGGAGGGAAACTCCGTAGAACAGGGCCTCGCCCAAGAGACTCGTATTCACCAGGGGGGCCGTATTGGCCCGAAAGTCAGCGGCCCCGGGAGTCACGTGAAAGGCCAGCGTGGTCTCTTGCCATCTTGGCGAGGTTTTCAAGGTTTCTCGAATGCTGCAAGAGACCTGATCAAAAATGTTCGCCAATTGGGGGGCGATCTCCCAGGCCGGATTTGCGGCGATGAAGGTTACGGTGTCAAGCCCGATCCGCACTGCCGCGTTCAGCCTTCGAATCGAAATATTGAGATAGTGCTCCCCGACACTTGTAGCGTCTTTGTTGAAAGAAAAGTCCGTGAGTTCTACTCCGTGCGTCCGGAGCACGCCGAAAAGTAAAGCGATGAATGGATTTGGAATGACCCATCGATCTACCCAAGGCTCCGCGAACACCTCCCGATGCTCCAGATACGATTCTGGTATGTGCGATTGCGTCGCGACGTTCTCCACATCCTGATTCTAGCCTACGTCTGAGCCGTCCGGGTCAGCCGGCCAAGGACGATGGTCTTTTGGCTCGCAAGCCGCTGGTTCTTCTTTCGGAAGCTCTCTTGTCCGGCGGCCTCAAACTCAGCTACTCGGCGGCCGTGGACAGACCAGTCGCGGCCCCCCTACTTCTTCCTCTTCGCCACCAGCCTCACCCGCTTCGTTTGCGACAGCGGCCCAGGCGTCAACGCGTCGTCTACGATTTCGTGCTGCTCCTGTTGGTGGCGCTTGCCGGAGCCGGTGGCGGGGCTGGCGGATTCGGCGCGGCCTACGTAGCGGATCTCGCGGCGGGTCTGGTCGGCTTGGGGCTGCATCTGTTCGTGCATGTAGCGCCACGGGCCCATGTTCTTGGGCTCTTCCTGTGCCCAGACGATTTCGGCGGTGGGTGCGTAGCGCAGCAGGATCTCTGCGGCTTGAGCGGCGGCGAAGGGATAAAGCTGCTCGACGCGGACCAGTGCGACGTGATCGGCTTTGCGTTCGTCGCGAGCTTGCAGTAAGTCGTAATAGATCTTGCCGGAGCAGAAGATCACGCGCGAGATACGCTGCGGGTCGGCGGCACCGTCATCCAGAATTTCGATGAAGCCGCCGGCCGCAAAATCGTGCGCGGTGGAAACAGCGCGCGGATGGCGGAGAAGGCTCTTGGGGGTGAAAACGATCAGCGGCTTGCGGACGCCGCGGCGGTCGGAGCCGCCGTACATCTGGCGGCGGAGTAAGTGGAAGTATTGTGCAGGAGTGGTGCAGTTACAAACCTGCATGTTATTTTCGGCGCAGAGAACTAAGTAGCGCTCGATGCGGGCGCTCGAATGTTCGGGACCCTGTCCTTCAAAGCCGTGCGGCAGTAACATCACTAAGCCGCTCGGCTGTCCCCACTTGGATTCGGCGCAGGAGATGAACTGGTCGATCATGATCTGCGCGCCGTTGGCGAAGTCGCCGAACTGCGCTTCCCAGATCACCAAGGTCAGCGGATCGGCCACGCTGTAACCGAATTCAAAGCCCAGCACGGCGTATTCGCTCAAGGAGCTGTCGTAGACATCGAAACGGGCTTGATCCGGCGAGATGTGCTGCAAGGGAATGTAGCGCTTGCCGGTTTCGAAATCGTAAAACGCCAGATGGCGCTGGCTGAAAGTGCCGCGGCCGGAATCCTGGCCGCTGAGACGGACGGCGGTGCCTTCGAGAGCCAGCGTGCCGAAGGCCAGCGATTCGCCCAGTGCCCAATCGAGCGGCGTCGCCTGGGCAATGGTATTGCGGCGCTTTTCTAAGAAGCCGCGCAGCTTGGGATGCACATGGAAAGTGTCCGGAAAATTGGTGATGCCGCGAATCACCCGCTCGAGGACCTGCTGGTTGACGGCGGTGCGCGGGCAGAAGCTGGAGATCTCGCCGGTAGCGACCGCGCTCAGCTCCTGCAACTCGTAATGCTCGGCCTGCGCTTGCGCGGCGTCATAGCCGGCGGCCAGGCGCTGGCTGACCTGCTGGCGGATAGCGGCGACGTCTTCGGCGGTCAGCACGCCCTTGCGCACCAGGCTCTCGGCGTAGAGCGTGGCCACCGAGGGATGGTCTTTGATTTTGCGGTAGAGGATGGGTTGCGTATAGCTGGGGTCGTCGGCTTCGTTGTGCCCGTGACGGCGGTAACAGATCATGTCGATCACTACGTCGGTCTTGAACTTCTGGCGGTAATCGAAAGCGATCTGCGCGACGCGAACAGCGGCCTGCGGGCTATCGCCGTTGACGTGGAAAATGGGCGCCTGCACGCCGCGCGCGACGTCGGTGGAGTATGGCGTGGAGCGCGATTCATCGGGCAGGGTGGTGAAGCCGATTTGGTTATTGATGATGAGGTGAATGGTGCCGCCGGTCGAATAGCCGTCGAGCCGCGAGAGGTTGAGCGTCTCGGCCACCACGCCCTGACCGGCGAAGGCGGCGTCGCCGTGGATCAGCAGCGGGATGACGCGCTCGCGGGCGGTGTCGCCCAGGTGGTCCTGCTTGGGGCGCACGATGCCTTCCACCACAGGGTCCACCGCTTCCAGGTGGCTGGGGTTGGGCGCGATCGAAATCACGATTTCGCGGCCGTTTTCGCAGCGGCGCACGCCATGGGCGCCCAGGTGGTACTTCACGTCGCCGGAGCCCTGCGTGCTCGATGGATCGATATCGCCTTCGAATTCGGAGAAGATCTGCTTGAGGTCCTTGCCCACCACGTTGGCGAGCAGGTTGAGACGGCCGCGGTGCGCCATACCGATGACGATCTCGCTGACGTTCGCGGCGCTCGAGCGATCGAGAATTTCTTCCAGGATGGCGAGCGCGGTCTCGCCGCCCTCGAGCGCGAACCGTTTCTGTCCGACGAAGCGGGAGTGGAGGAAGTGCTCGAAGCCTTCGGCGGCGATCAGGTTGCGCAGAATGCGGAGGCGGGTTTGACTTTCGAGCGGCCAGTGGTTCTTGTCCGGCTCCATGCGCTGCTGCAGCCAGCGCTTCTGCTCCGGCACCTGAATGTTCATGTACTCGCAGCCGATTTTGCCGCAATAGGTTTCGCGCAGCGTCTCGAGAATCTCGCGCAAGGTGGCGAGCGGCTTGGGGCCGGCTTCGCCGATGGCATCGCCCAGGCTGCCGGTGAGGAATTCGCGGTCCAGATCCCAGATGGTGAGGCCGTAAGTTTCCGGGTCGAGCTCAGCGTGATAGCTGGGCTCGTGGCCGAGCGGGTCGAGGTCGGCAATGAGATGGCCGCGCACGCGATAGGCGTTGATCATCTGCATGATGGCGGCTTCCTTGGCGATTTCGGCGGTGCGCGTGGAAGCGGCGCCGGGAAGGCCCGGCCGGCGGTCGGTTTCCCAATGCACCGGCTGGTGCGGAATCTTCAGATGATCGAAGACCTCTTCGTAGAAGCTGTCCTTGCCATCGAGCAGCGCCTGCACTCTGCCCAGGAACGCGCCCGATTCGGCGCCCTGAATGATGCGGTGATCGTACGTGCAGGTGAGGGTCATCACCTTGCTGATGCCGAGTGTGGCGCGCGTTTCCGCGGCCGTGCCATGGTATTCGGCCGGATAGTCGATGGCGCCGGTGGCGATGATGGCGCCCTGGCCCAGCATCAGGCGCGGGCTGGAGGACATGGTGCCCACGGTGCCGGGGTTGGTGAGCGAAATGGTGGTCGCCTGAAAATCCGCGGTGACCAGTTTGCCGGTGCGGGCGCGGGCGACTAGGTCATCGAAGCTGTTCAGATAATCCTGGAAATTCAGCGCGCCGGCATTCTTGATGTTGGGAACCAGCAGGTTGCGCGCGCCATCCTTGCCGGCGGCGTCCACCGCTATGCCGAGGTTGACCTGCGGATGCACCACGCGGTAGGCTGCGCCTTCCTTTTCGGCGTAGGCCTGGTTGAGACCGGGAAACTCTTCGAGCGCCTTGACCACCGCCCAACCGATCAAGTGCGTGTACGATACCCTACTCAAGCCGAGGACGGCGCGGTGCTGGTTGATGATGCGGCGGTTTTCGTCCATCACCTTGACGGCGATGGTGCGCTGCGAGGTGGCGAGGGGGATGGAAACGCTGGCCGCCATGTTTTCGGCGATCCGGCCGGCGGTGCCGCGCAGGGGCTGCAACTGGCCGCCGGCGGGCGGCTCGAGTGCGGGTTTTGCCGCCGTCCCGGCAGCGGCAGGCTTGGCGGGCGCGGGTTGCGGCGCAGGAGCGACGCCGCCGCTCGAGTCAAACACTTCTTTCCAGCTTTCGTCTACGGCGGAGCGGTCGAGAAGGTACTGGCGGTAAAGCTCTTCTTCGAGCCAGCTATTGACGCCCATTTGCGGATCGGGATTTACAGACATGCGGGAGATACTTTCCTATTTATGATAACGTGCGCGGCTGGAGGGAGCTTAATCTGGGCTCAGGTTAGCCGGGAGAGGATGGCGGCCGGCACCTTCGCCCGCAAGCTCGGCTGGCTTTCCAGAATGCGCTCGATATCCAGCAGATCTTTGCGCCGCTTGCTGGGGCGCCGTTGAGGATCGGACGCCGCCCAGATTTTGCCCTGCAAGACATCCTCCAGCGCGGCTACGGGAAGCGTGACACCGAGCACTTCGCGAGATTCGGCGCGGTCTATAAACCCAAAGTAGCGCGGGTCGGTCTGGATCTGCACGCGGAGGTCGGAGCCGGCGGATTCGATATTCAGGCTGTGCGGGAAGCGCTCGACCTTGAAGCGCTCGCGCAGCATAGCCTCAGTACCAGCGATTTGATCCACCGCGACCACCAAGTCGAGGTCAAGGCTGACCAGCGGCTCGACAAATGCGTTGACGGCCTGCCCGCCAATCACGCAGTAGCGGATGCCACCCTCGGCCAGCAGTGCGATCAGCGAATCCAAAAAGTCGCTGTGGTCCACGGTTACCGCCTTCCAGAATGCCCGCGCCCGCATCTTTTCGATGATAGCGCGCATCTTACCGACTGATGGAACCAACGGTGACGGTTTTGGGAATTGCGGGGAGCCTGCGCAAAGACTCGTTGAACCGCGCTGCGCTGCGCGCGGCACAGGCGCTGGCGCCGGAGGGAGTGCGGGTGGAGATTTTCGATCTCGATGGCATTCCCGTCTACAACCAGGATGACGAGCTGTCGCCGCCGGCGCGCGTGGCCGAATTGAAGGCGGCGGTGCGCGCGGCGGATGCGATTCTGTTCGTCACGCCAGAATTTAACTACTCCATTCCGGGCGTGTTGAAGAACGCGATTGATTGGGGCTCGCGGCCGTATGGCGACAGTTGCTGGCAGGGGAAGCCGGTTGCGGTGATGGGAGCCTCGGTAAGCCCGTTTGGGTCGGCACGGGCGCAATACCATTTGCGGCAGTGCTTCGTGTTCCTCGATATGCACCCGTTGAACAAGCCGGAAGTGATGATCGGCGGCGCGGCGCAGAAGTTCGACGCCGCGGGGAATTTGACGGACGAGCGCATCGGAAAGTCGATCCAGGATTTGCTGGCGGCGCTGGCCGCTTGGACGCGGAGGCTGAGGTAGGGAAGGACTTCGGCGCTTATCAACTGGAACTGTGCGCCGGCCTCGCGGTACGCGATCCCAAGGACGAATCCACGGGTAGGTCTACTTCTTGCCAGGCTTTTTCCGCGGGCCAGGCTTGCGGCCACGGCCCGCTGGGAAGTCTTCCTGAAGTCGAAGCAGCGTGTGCGCCCAGAATCCTTCGTAGTGGCTCACCCAACGCTCATAAATCTGCCGGATCGGGACGGCGTTGAGCGAGTTCACACGCTGCCGCCCCTCTTCGCGTGTATGGACCAAGCCGGCGTCACGCAGCACGTCAATGTGCTTCATCACGCCAAAACGGGTCATCTGAGGAAACGCATCGACGATCCCGGTGGTGCTGCGGGGACCTTCACGCAGCAAATCCAGAATCGCCCGACGCGTAGTATCCGACAGGGCTTTCCAGACCGCATCCAGGTCGCCGGGCATCAGGCTCGATTGGCCACAACAGCGCCGGAGAAGTCCCGACCGATGCTGGCGAGATAATGCCCCCAGCCTTTAGCGACGCCCTCCCGATGCGCAGGATCCAGGAATCCCATCGCGCGGTGCCGCAGGGTGACCTTGGTCCCACCGGCGACCTGGTCCAGACGGATTTCGACATGGTTCAAGGCCGGGTAGGACATGAACATAGGACCGCTGAGCTCCAGCAGAACCGGCGGCTTGATCACCTGCACATGGCCCCAAAGGTGCCCGATGCCATTGCCGCGATCGCGGAACCATCGGCCGCCTGGCCACTGCTCCAGAGTCATCTGCATCGACTCTCCGTTCGGGTTGGTGCTGCCTTCGCCAAACCTATACAGGACGCCCTTAAAAACGTCGCCAATATCGGCCTTCACTTCGATGTGCTGTTCCAGGTCAATCGTCATCTCTTCGAGTTTCATGGGTGTGGTCTCCTCTCCTAAGTGACTATATGGTAACGTGATTAAATAGTCACGTCAAGAGATATTTTGAGTGCTCTCGGTAGCGCCGGCGGTCTTGCCGCCGGTGCCTTGCGGCTTAAGCGGGTGTGACTGCAATCCGCGGCTGAACCGGCCATCATGGCCAGCGCCGGAAACGACGGGGCTTCGAACCGGCGGCAAAGGCCGCCGGCGCTACGAAGCAACGCAGCGTCTAGTGTGTGAACGCGTAGGTCAGGTAATTCACGCCGATGCGGATGCCGAGCTCGGAAAAGCGGGCGGGATAGGTGGGCTCGTCGGCGTTTTCCCAGGAGTCGCCCAGGTCCATGTTGTGGCAGATGACTACGAACAAGCGGCCTTTGTCGTCGTAGATGCCGCGCCAGCGGGGCGTGTCGCCGCCGGTGCCCCAGCGCGGGTTAGTGGGACATTTCTCGCAAATGCTGTGGGTTTGCGTGTACTGCATTCCGGCGACCTGGTAGCGGTGGTCCAGGTCGAAGACGGTGTGAAAGATGGGGTCGTCGTCGGGGATGTCGACGATGGGCCGGTCCGGCAGCACCTTTTTCATGCTGTGGACGAACACGTTCCATTCCACCGTCCCGTGAAAATCGTCGCACATGAAAAAGCCACCACGCGCCAGAAACTCGCGGAACTTGGCGACCTGCTGATCGGTCAGTTCCCAGTGCCCCACTTCCACGGAGTAGAGCCAGGGGTAATTGAAAACGTCGTCGTCTTCCTCGAGGTTGATCGGTTGCTCCGCGGACTTGGCGTCGATGCGGGTCAGGCGGCGGATGGCCAGCGCCAGATGGCGGTCCGAGCGGGGATAGTCTATGGTCCAGTTGGTGTTTCCTTGATGCCAGTCGAAGCCGCGCTTGAATTCCGATTGCCAGTCGATGTAGCCGTGCCAGGTGGGATACATCAGGCGCGCGAACGTCCACTCACCCGGCACCAGATAGTCCTTGGGGATGGGAAAGTTGTTGTACTCCCAGGCGGGGTATTCGCGAAACGGCCGCTGCGCGAACACGGCACAGGCTAGAAGCCCCAGCCCGATCGCACCCGCCAGAATCGCTCTGACCCGCATGAACCTACTCGTAGTATCGCACCGGAGAGAGGCGTTCTAACGGAAGAGGCGGGGGTGGCAGGGTTGGCAGGCGAAAGCGCCTGCCCCACTTTCCGGTGAAATCCGCAGCGGATCCGAAGACAGCGGCGCCCGCCCCACTTCGGGGCACAGGGCCGGGGATTACGGCCGCGAGGCTGGCGGGTCCACGTCCGAAACGCGGCTGACGCGCGTGAATCCCTCGGCGGTGGTGGGCGGCACTAACCGCTCCTCCATTTTGGCAAGGGCTTCGGACGGGACCACGCGCGCGCGGCGGGCATTACGCTCGCGGCACACCGCCAGCGGCGTATCGAAGAACAGCGCCTCCACCTGGCAGCCGTAAGCGGCCCCGATGGCGATGTAGGGGCGCCGTTCCTGGAGCGTCAAATTCGTGGCGTCGATGTACGTCACCGGCCGCGCCAGGGCGAGCCGCTGCCGCAACAGATACCGCAGCGTTTCAAATACGCGGTCGTGAATGGTCTGGTCGCTTTCGTCGTCGGCTAGCAGTTGGCGGATCGAATCCGAAGACAAGCCGGCCGCGCCCAACCGCTCGAGGTAAGTCGACTTGCCGGAGCCGGGCAGACCCACCAGCACCACGATGCGCATCAGTGTTCAGCATAGCTCGGCTCCGCCGGCGCGTGTCCCGTAACGCCGCCAGGAAGGCGCAAACCGAACCCGGCTTGACTTCCCTAATCAAGCTGTACGGTCTGCGTAAAGAGACCGCCAAACCGGACCCCGCCAAGGCCGCGGCAAAGAAGAAGTGAAGCCTAAGATCCGGACGAGGGCGTCCGCCCACAAAGCCGATTCTACATGCGCTGCACGCGGCGCAGCGTGAACAGCTCGGGGCGCATGTTTTCTTTCTCGAAGCGCTTCCAATCGTCGGTGGATTCGACCAGCTTGCCGCTGATGTGATTGGAACGCGGGGAGGTCAGAAACGCGACCAGGGCGATTTGTTTTTCCGCGGGCGTGCCGCCATCGATGCGCACCTGGCGGGCTTCGGCGATTTCATTGGCGCCGGCGTTCTCCTCGCCGGCCCGCAGGATCTCGTCCGTCATGTGTGTGTAGGCCCGGCCGGGCGCCACGCAGTTGATCTGCACGTTGTCGCCGCTGACTTCCTCGGCCACGCACTCGACGAAGCGTGTAACGGCTGCCTTGGTGGCGGCATAGACCGCGAAATTAGGCCGGGGATGGCCGGCGCCGCCGCAGACGATGACGACGATCTTGCCGGAGCGCTTCTCCACCAGGCGAGGCAGCACGGCGCGCACCGAATTCACCACTCCGAGAAGGTTGATATCCAGGGTTTCGGCCCACTCTTTGGGCCGGTTGGAAAGCAGAGGGCCAACGGGCCCGAGCACGCCGGCCGCGGCCACCAGGCCGTCGACGCTGCCGAGCACCACCTTCATCCGATCCACGGCGGCCATCAGTTGTTCCAGGTCGCGCACGTCGGCGCGCAGCCGCAAGGCGTTGCCGCCGGCCTGCTCGATTTCGAGCTTGGCCAGGTCGAGTTCCGCCTGGCTCCGGGACAGCAGCCCCACGCGGGCTCCGGCCTGCGCCAACCCCAGCGCGAGACGCTTACCGATGCCCCGCCCCGCCCCGGTGACCAGGATGCTTTTGTTACGAATGTCGCTCAAGACGAGTTTGTCCATGCGGGCGTCCCCACGCAATTGTAATCCCGTTCCATCCCAGCGATGCTAGTCCGGCCGCGCGGCTGGCACTTCGCACCGCCTGCCTGCGTTATGATCGAACGCATGATCGAGACTGACTGGGCGCGCCACGCGGCGATGACGGCGGCGGCTTTCCTGATGCTGGCCGGCGCGGCCGCGGCGCAGCCGCTCGGCGGCCAATTGCGCGATCGCGTGGCCGGCTTTCCGGGTGGGGTTTCGCTCTACGCGAAGAATCTGGACAGCGGGGAAGCGATCGGCATCCGCGAGACCGAACCGGTGCGCACGGCCAGCACCATCAAGCTGGCCGTGATGGCGGCGTTGTTCGACGCGATCGCGCGCGGCGAATTGCAATGGAGCGAGCGGCTGACCATCACCGATGCCGAGAAGGTGGCCGGCTCGGGCGTGATTGAGAGCGAGCTTTCGAGCGGCGTTCAACTGCCGCTTCAGGACGTGATGCACCTGATGATGGCGCTGAGCGACAACACGGCCACCAACATGATTTTGGAGCGCTTTCCCGCCGACCGCGTGAACGCCTATCTGGACCGCATCGGCCTGGGCTCGACGCGATCGCTGCGCAAGATTCTGGGCAAGAACGGGCCGGCGGGCGTCTCGGCGGCGGGCAAGCTGGAAAAGAACCAGAAATACGGCCTGGGCGTTTCCACGCCGCGCGATATGGTCGCGCTGGTGGAGCGAATGGAGCGCGGAGAACTGGTGAGCGCGGAGGCATCGCGCGAAATGATCGCGGTGATGAAACGGTGCCAGGACACGACCGGCATCCGGCGCCCGTTCGGCGAGCTGGCTGTCGCCAACAAGACCGGGGCGCTCGATGCGTTGCGGTCCGATGTCGGGATCGTTTACTCGAAGACGGGGCGGATCGCGATAGCGATCACCGTGGATGGCATCGCCCAGCCCGATTGGGGACCGGACAACCCCGGCTCGCTACTGATCGCGGACCTGGCCAGAATGCTAGTGCGGGGTCTCGCGGCGCGGCAGGTTGTACAATAGGCGCTGGCTCCGATGCAGATCTATTTGCTGCGGCACGGTATTGCCGAAGACGCCCGCTCCGGACAAGCGGATGCGGGACGCGCGTTGACGGCGGAAGGCAAGGAAAAGCTGCGCCGCGTGCTGCGGCGCGCCGGCGCGGCGGGAGTGCGGCCGGCCTCGATCGTTTCCAGCCCGTTGCGGCGGGCGCTGGAAACCGCGGCGGTGGCGGCGGAGGTGCTCGGGTACAGCGGCAAGGTGGTGGAGTCGCGCGCGTTGCTGCCGGAGGCTTCGCCGTACGATCTCTGGGAAGAGATCCGGCGGCGCGTCGAGGAACCGGCGATTCTGCTGGCCAGCCACGAGCCACTGATGAGCGCCATGGCAGCTTTTCTGCTGGGCAGCCCGGCGCTCCAGCTGGATATGAAAAAAGCCGCGATCGTGCGGATCGATTGCGACCGGCTGGCGCGCGAACCCAAAGGCGTGCTGAAGTGGATGCTCACGCCGGCGGTGTGCGAGTAGGTTGCGTGCTCTGCGGCGAGCCGGGCCGCCGGTTGGGCTGTAGGAGCGAGGCATGCCTCGCCCGCTGGTCGAGCGATAAAACGCTGTCGTAACCGCGAAAATGGCGTACCAAGAAAGCGGACTACGACCGGTACAGCGACGGCGGGCGCTGGCGCGGCTTTGGTAAGCTGAAAGCAGTGGATACTTCAAACCCCGAACCCAACGTTTCCGACGTGTCCGAGGACGAAAATCTGCCGGTGGAGACCGCCGAGGGGCAAATTGCGGCCCTGACCGCGGAACGCGACCAACTGGCGGCGGCCAAGGCCGATCTGGAGGACCGCATGCTCCGCGCCCGCGCCGAGTTCGACAACGCGCGCCGGCGGGGGGAGCGCGAGCGCTCCGAGTTCCTGCAATTTGCGGCCATGGATGTGATTAAGGAACTGCTGCCGGTGGTGGACGATTTCGAGCGCGCGTTGAAAGTGGAAACCGCCGGCCGCGAGTACACCAAGGGCGTCGAGCTGATTTACCAACGGCTGATTGAGACCCTCAAGAAAATCGGGCTGGAGCCGATTGATACAACGGGGCAACAATTCGATCCGAACCTGCACCAGGCGGTCGACCGCGTGCAGACCGAAGAGGCCGAGGACATGGCGATTCTGAGCGAATACCAGCGCGGCTATAATTTTAGGGGCAAGCTCCTGCGGCCAGCCATGGTGCAAGTTGCGGTGCGGCCATAACCAACTCAAATCCAGTGTCCAAGCGAGATTATTACGAGGTTCTCGGTCTCGGCCGGGATGCCGGCGAACAAGATATCAAGAGCGCTTACCGCAAGCTGGCGCTCAAGTATCACCCGGACCGCAACCCGGACGACGCGGCCGCCGAGGACCGTTTCAAGGAAGCTGCCGAAGCGTACAGCGTATTGAGCGACGCGCAGAAGCGGGCTGCTTACGACCGCTTCGGCCACGCCGGTTTGCAGGGCGCGGGGGGCGGCGGCGGTTACGATCCCAACCAGTTTTCCGATTTCAGCGACATTCTGGGCAACTTCTTCGGTTTCGGCGACCTGTTTGGCGGGGGCGGAGGCCGGCGGTCGCGGGCGCAGCGCGGCGAAGACGTGCGCTACGATCTGGAAATTGCGTTCGAAGAAGCGCTGTTCGGGATGAGCGCCGACATCCAGGTGCCGCGCATGGAAGCCTGCGAACACTGCCATGGATCGGGCTCGGAGCCCGGCAGCGGGCCCACCACCTGCCCCACCTGCCACGGCCGCGGCGAGATTCTCTACCAGCAGGGCTTCCTCAGCGTTCGCCGCACTTGTTCCACCTGCGCCGGCTCCGGACAGATTATTCGCAACGCCTGCCAGGAATGCCGCGGCCAGGGCTACCGGCAGGCGCAGCGCAAATTGAAGATCAACATTCCCGCCGGCGTGGATGACGGCACGCGGCTGCGCCTCACCGGGGAAGGCCAGCCCGGCGCGCAGGGCGGCCCACCGGGCGATCTTTACGTGTTCCTCAAGGTGCGCGAGCACGCTTTCTTCGAGCGCCACGAAAACGACCTGCACTGTACGGTTCCGCTCAATGTGGCGCAGGCCGCGCTGGGCTGCGAAATCGACATACCCACGTTTGAAGGACCGCAGCGGGTGAAGGTTCCGGAAGGCACGCAGAGCGGCGCGCAGTTCAAGCTGCGCCACAAGGGAGTCGCGGCATTGAATGGCGGCGGCCGCGGCGATCTGATCGTCCATATCGACGTGAAGGTGCCTACCCGCCTGAGCCGCGACCAGCGCCGCCTGCTCGAGCTGTTGCGCGAGAGTCTGCCGGTGAACAACACACCCTCGGGAAAAGGGCTGTTCGACAAGGTGAAGGACTACTTCGTGTAGCATGGGTGGGGCATGCTTTAGCTTGCCCGGTGTTTGTTATACTGCCCCGCAGCATGGCCAAGATTACCTCCATTTACAGCGTGCATCCCAGCGTAGCGTTTGTGACGAACTGGCGGGAGAGCCTCAAGGAGCAGACCGGGCGCTCGCTCGGCGCGTGGCTGACGCTGGTGAAAGCATCCGGGCCGCCCGGCGAGAAGGAGCGCATCGCCTGGCTCAAGCAGGAGCACCGGCTGGGCACCAATTCGGCGATCTGGATCGCGCAGCGCGCTTCCGGCAAGGAGGCGGACATGGACAGCCCGGAAACCTATCTCAAGGCCGCGGAAAAATATGTGAACAGCATGTTTCGCGGACCGTATTCGCCGCTGCGGCCGCTGTATGACGAACTGTTGCGGCTGGGATTGAGCATGGGCGAAGACGCGAAGGCGTGCCCCTGCAAGACCATGGTGCCGCTGTACCGCAACCACGTTTTCGCGCAGATCAAACCCGCCACGCGCACGCGCGTCGATTTCGGCTTCGCGCTGGGCGCGCGCAAACGCGAGGGCAGGCTGATCGAAACCGGCGGCTATGAGAAGAAAGACCGCATCACGCACCGCATCGGCATCGAGTCGCTCGACCAGATCGACGACGAGGTCAAGCGATGGCTGAAAGCGGCTTACGACGAGGACACGGAGTAGATGGAAGCCCCTGTCTCGCAAATTCGCAACCTCATTCCGGAGCCTTGTATCAGGGCACGGCTTCAGCCGTGCCGTCATGGATCTACTCGACAAGGCCTTTAGGCCCTGCGCTTCGCGAGGGTTTCGTCAACGAACTGGCGGGCATCCATCATGCGGCCGGATGGGAAGGCTCATCCGCTGGTAGAAGCGGGTCCGCCGTCGCGGGGTCGAATCCGTCTTCCCGCAAATCGAGGGCGAGAGCATATGGACTATCGGCTGCGAACTCCTCCTGGATTAAGACAGACGAACCAGGACTCACTGTGGCGAGCTTGGCTTCGACAAGTTTCGCCAGCCGCGCCAGTTCTTTGAGCGGACCGCGAATTGCGTGGTCATCGAATCCGGCCACTGGCCAAGTCATAACCTCAAGGTACGCATACGGGCCGTAGTGCTCGTGTTCCGCCTCCAATGCGTTGCAAGGGTCCGCAACGTAAGAGAGGAGCAGGTCTCGAAAACGCAATAGGCCTGATCGAGAGCCCGTCAGCTTCCAGACTCTGGCCCGGTCATCACGGTCGTAAAAGAAGCCGAGTTCGCGCCACTCCTGTGTCGTTGCTCTGTTAGTGGCGTCACTCGGCATGGCCACATCTCAAACAAGGAGTCTCAACGCGATGCGCGCTCGCGCCCGGTCTGCGAAGCGTAGGCGTAGACTGCGGGGAAATCGGCCTTCTCCAGGTACGGATAGTCGCGCAGCACCTCATCCTCGGTCATGCCCGACGCGAGCATATCCAGCACGTCCCACACGGTCACCCGGAGGCCACGAATGCAAGGCTGCCCCGAGCGTTGACCCGGCACGACAGTGATCCGGGAAAGATCGGCTTTGTCGGCGGTTGCCATAAGCACATTATCCCCCATTCTCAGCGGCGGGTTCGGTCGATCGAACCTTCTTGCAGCATCCCCGCCGTTTACTGTATTCTTTGATTAGGCGGTGGAGTTCGCTAAACCGTCGCTCTCCCGAGCGGCCAATGACTCCTATAGCGAAAATCGCTGTAGGGCTTCCAGGCCGAACCCCTGTACAGCAGAAACTGAGCATTCGATACCGGCATGGAACAGGTCTGGTTTCAAGCGGCGCTGTGGCTCGTACTTGCATTGATCGCCACACTGCTTTCGATTTGGTTCAGGATTTCGACGGCGCTCTCCGAGATCGTGGTCGGCACGGTGGCGCAGCTTATCATCGGCGCGCTGATCGGCACCGAAGTGTTGGGAGCGAAGTCGGCCTGGGTCGGTTTTCTGGCTGGAACGGGAGCCATCGTGCTTACGTTTCTGGCTGGGGCCGAACTGGATCCCGGGATATTCCGGACCAAGTGGAAAGAGGCTATGGTCGTTGGCATGGTCGGCTTTTTTGCGCCATTTCTGGGAGCCGCAGCCGTGGCGCATTTCGTGTTGCGGTGGTCCGTTGCGTCAAGCTGGCTGGCCGGAGTCGCCCTATCCACTACCTCCGTTGCGGTCGTGTATGCGGTGATGCTGGAACTCGGTTTGAACCGGACCGATTTCGGCAAAGGCATTCTCGCGGCTTGTTTTGTGAACGACCTGGGAACCGTTATCGCGCTGGGACTGATCTTTTCCCCGTTCACGATGAGGACACTGATCTTTGTCGTCGCGAGTGTGGTTGTATTCGGGGCGCTGCCGTTTGTCACTCCGTGGTTCTTTCAGAAATACGGAGGCCGCGTTTCGGAGCTTGAAGCGAAATACATTCTGTTTCTGCTTTTCGGGATGGGCGGCCTGGCGGCCTGGGCCGGCAGCGAGGCCGTGTTGCCGGCGTATATCATCGGGATGGTATTAGCCGGAACCGTGGGAAAGGATCACGTCCTGATCCGGCGGCTGCGAACCTTGACGTTCGGCCTTCTCACGCCGTTCTATTTCATTCGCGCCGGATCGCTAGTGTCAGTGCCGGCGCTCATCGCGACACCGTTCGCCTTTCTGGCGTTGTTTGCGGCCAAGATGGTCAGTAAGATGGGCCCACTGGTTCCAACTGTCCGGGCGTTTAATCATGAAGGGCATCAGGGACTCTATTACTCTCTCATGATGTCGACGGGACTGACTTTTGGCACCATCTCTGCGCTGTTCGGTCTTAATCATAAAATCATTACGAGTGCGCAGTATTCGTATCTGGTCGCGACCGTGATCGCCAGCGCCGTAATACCGACGGCGATCGCCAACGCTTATTTCATGCCCAAGCACCTGCTGCCAAAAGCGGAGACGGCCGTCCGGCCGAAGGCTACGATGGTCGAAGACGCCGGCGCCGGAGATTAGAGATGATCGAGCAAATCCTGATTGCAAACGACGGCTCCGATAGCGCGCGAAAGGCTTTCGATTACGCCGTCGAACTCGCGGCGCGCCTAGGCGCGCGTCTTCGCATGATTTGCGTGGAGGAGGAGATCCCCCGCCACGCCGAGGTGATCGACGAGCTTCGCGAGGAGAAAGATCGCGCCGATAGTTATTTCGCGCAGCTTGCCGACCGCTGCCGGGCGCGTGCGGCGATGCATTCCGTGGACCTCGAGACTGTCATCGTGCCCGGGCATGCGGTCAAGGTAATTGGCGACTTCGTGCGGGAGAATGCTATCGACCTGCTGGTGATCGGCTTCACGGGACACTCCCGGATCTACGACCATATCTGGGGCGGCACGGCCCACAACCTGACGGCCACCGTGCGCTCGAACGTGCTCGTCGTGAAGTAATAAGCCGACCCTGCATACTCTGCTGGCGGCCATGGCGCGCGCGCTGATCGCCGCGCGTCATGCGGATTGGCCGAAGCCCGGTAAGCGGGTCAACGCAGGCGGCGGGTAGGGACGAGCAGCAAGAAGAACGCTCCGAGCAGCGTGAGCACGGCGGCGTAACCAAAACCGGCGGCGATCGATACGCGGGCCCATAACAGTCCGACGATGACGCTCGACAGAAGGTCTCCGAACGAGTTCGCGGTGGCCAGCGCACCGTATCCCACGGCACGTTGGCCGATGGGTAACAAGTCGGCTGCGAGCGCACGCTCCATGGCATCCACGATTCCGACATAGACTCCGGCGAGGATGAACAGCAGTGCCAGCATGGGAATGCTCGTCGGATTGGTAAGAAACAGCAGACACATCACGCCAAACAGAGCGTAGCCCACGCAGAGCAGGGTCTTCTTGTTCACGCGGTCCCCCAGCGCGCCCGCCGGATACGAGACAGCCGCGTAGAGAATATTGTGAAGAATATAGAGGGCGATCCCATAACGTCCCGCTACGACCGGCCCATACTGAGGCGTAAGCAGATACACGGCACGCAGAACCAACAAAGTGTGAGCGAAATTGCCCAGGCCGAATACTCCAACGGCGCCTGTGAAGCGCCAGAACATGGGGGGCAAATCGCGTAAGGACGCGAACAGGCGCAAATGTTCCTGCGGCATCCTCGGCGGATACTGGATCACAAACCAGGCAATGAAGACCGTGATGGCGCCAGGGATGAATGCAATCAGGAAAATATGCCGAAGGGCAATGAAGCCGACGAGCGACAGCGCGATCGCAGGCCCCAGAATGGCGCCGAGCGTGTCCATTGCACCCTCAAATCCGAAAGCCCGGCCATGGGCCTCGGGCGGCACGCTTTCCGACAGGAGTGCATCGCGGACAGGCCCGCGCGCTCCCCGTCCGATCCAGGCAATCGCTCGGATCGCCAGCAGTTGCCACCACGCGGTGACGAACGCGAAGGTGCCCATCATGGCCGTGAGCAGATAGCCCGCCACGAGAATCGGTTTGCGCTTCCCCAGGCGATCCGAGTAGTACGACATCCAAAGCTTCAATAGGCTCGAAGCGGCATCGGAAACACCCTCGATGACGCCGAGCGCCGCGGCGCCCCCGTCAAACGTGGCCAGAAAAAGAGGGAGCACGGCGGTCGTCAACTCGTGGCCCATATCCGAGAACAGACTGAGGGTCCCGATCGCAACAACATTGCGGGTCAGCCAGCGAACATGGGTTGTCGCACTCACTTGCCGATGCCGAGTATACAAGCATATCGTCGCCGGCGACAGCTTCCAACTCCAGACTGAAAGACGCTATAATCCCATTTGAACTTTCGGTGATGGAGCCCGCCATCAACCGTCTCGAGCCCGGCTCGGGAACGATAGCTCCTACTCATAAAGAGCTATGATTCCGCGAACACAAGATATCCAACCCGAGGCAAACGGCGCGGCCCACGCTCCGGATTCGAGCGAGCGATTCACGCACATGCCCGGCAACTCGCCGTTAACGGCGACGCTGGACCTGGCGACCGAGGTGGCGGCGCGGTACGATATTTCGGATCTCTCCGGCCTTCTCGCCAGCGCGCGGGCATTGTCGGGAGGGGAGGAGATCAGCGTTGCCGTGCTGGGACGATTCAAAGCCGGCAAGAGCAGTTTCCTGAACCATTTTCTCGGGCGGAGCTTCCTGCCAGTCGGTGTCGTGCCGGTTACCGCCGCAGTCACGGTAATCCGCTTTGGCACCCACGAAGAGGCGCGCGTTCATCACCGGGATGGCCGCGACACGCAAGTTTCGCTCGACGTGATTGGCAGCTACATTTCCGAGAAGGAAAACCCGGAGAACGCCAAGGAAGTCGGCTTGATCACCGTGGAATTGCCGGAATTGCGGCGATTTCGCGGGTTGCAATTCGTCGATACGCCGGGTCTCGATAGCGCGCTTTCTCACAACACGGAAGCCTCGTTGGCATGGCTGCCGAATGTGGGACTGGCGTTGGTGGCGGTGAGCGTAGATCCGCCTCTTTCGCAGCGCGATATCGATCTGCTGAAGAGCCTTTACCAGTACACGCCGAAGGTCGCCGTGCTGCTCACCAAAGCCGACCTTCTCAGCGAACGGGAGCTTGCGGAAGTCACCGGGTACGTGCACGCACAGCTTTCCAGGAACTTCCCCGGAACGCCTCAGGTCTTTCCTTATTCGACGAAGCCCGGCTTTGAGCGCTTCCGGGAGGCGCTCGAAGCCGAGCTTGCCGGCGGAACCTTGGAGCGATTCGCCGAAGAGCGCGACTCCATCCTGACGCGGAAGGTGGACACGCTCTTGTGCGCATTGAACGACTACCTGGCGCTGAGTCTCAAATCGGCGGAAATGTTGCAGTCGGAGCGCGAGGCGCTGAATGAGCAACTGCTCGGCGAAAAGGAGGCCCTCGCCGATGTGAAGGCGGTGATCCGGTTGCTGGTGCAAAATGCCGCGGCGGGAGCGCGCGATAGTGTCAGCCATCGGCTCGAAGCGTATCAGGCCGATCTGGATCGCACGCTGCTGGAGGCTTTCGAAAGCGAATTTCCGAAATGGACCAAGAGCCTTGGCACGATGCTTCGCTCGTTCGAGGATTGGCTGGAGGACGCCTTGCGCGGCGAGCTTACCGAGCTTTCCGTCCGCCATCGCGATTCGTTCCTGGAGCCCTGGCACACAGCCCGGAAACAGATCTTACGCGCGCTGCAACAGTTTCGAGACCGCTTGTCGGATAGCACGATGCGGGGATTCGGCGTGCCGCTGCGGACGACGGAAACCGAAATCGATGCCGTCGAGCCGCGCACACCCAATATCAGAGTCGGCCGGGTGTTCGATAGAAACTGGGAACTGCTGTCGCCCATTCTGCCGGTGTGGACGATTAAGGCCGTGGTTCGCCGCCATTTCGCGCGTACCATCCCCTATCTGGTGGAGCAGAATCTCAGCCGGCTCACCACGCAATGGGAAGAGAGCATCAATGTCCCGCTTTTTGGCGTCGAAAAGGAAGCCAAGCGGCGCCTGGATGAATTGATGGCTACGGTCGAACGGCTGGTGGGAAGCGGCAGCAAGAAACGGACGCCGCAACTCCGCGTGGACCTGGAGCGGATCGAGGCGGCGCGGAAATCGCTGGTTGCGGAGACCGCGGGTTGATGCGGTACTTGTTGGTGCTGGCTGGTGGGGGCACCGGGGCCTTGGCGCGGTATGTGGCGGCATCGGCCATCATGACGCGGTTCGGCGGAAAATTCCCGCTGGGGACGCTGGCCATCAACGTGACCGGCTCGTTCCTGATCGGCTTCCTGATGACCATGCTGACCGAACGATTCCAACTCGACCCGCAATGGCGGCTCTTGCTGGTGGTCGGATTTCTGGGCGGGTACACGACATTTTCGAGTTTCGAATGGGAGACTTATACGTCGGTGCGGGACGGCGCGCTGTGGGCCGGAATGCTCAACGTCGTTTCGAGCGTTGTGTTAGGCTACATAGCCGTCTGGTTCGGGGCGATGCTGGCCCGGCGTTAATGGATGTGAGGAGTCGGTATGCTGCAGAAGGGCACGGCCAAGAAGGTTACGATCTTCGTCAATGAGGACACGCAGCACCACTTTGGTTCCCTGTGCGACTCGATTCTGACGTTCCTGCTGCACAAAGGCGTGTCCGGCGCCACAGCCACGCGCGCGATGGCCGGGTTCGGCGCCCACCAGGTGATGCACACGACGAAAATCGAGGTGCTGACCGAACACCTGCCGATTCGCATCGAGTTCATCGAAACCGCCGCGAAAGTCGATGAGCTCATGCCGACGCTTTACGACATGGTGACCGACGGCGTGATTGAAGTCCAGGACACGCAGGTTGTCAAAGTCGCCAGCAAGGAACGCCCATCGCCGCCGAAAGGGCCTCACACGGAAACCAGAGGCACCGCGCGGTTGATGCGGATCTACATGGGCGAGTCGGATAAGTGGCAGGGCGAACCGCTTTATGAGGCGATCGTCAAGCGTTTGCGCCTGATGGACATTGCGGGCGCCACCGTGTATCGCGGCATTCTCGGTTACGGAATCAAGGGTCACACCCACAAGAGCGGGCGGCTGGGGTTCTCGCACGATCTGCCGGTTATGATCTCGATCGTGGACACGGACGAGAAGCTGGCCAAGGCTGTGAACGAGATCGAGTCGATGATGCAAGACGGTATCATTGTTCTTTCCGATGTGGATGTGATTCGCCTGGTTCACAGCCGCCCGGCGGTGGAGTCTTCCCATGCGAACGACTAAGAAAGCCAAGATCCTTCGTCTGCATTTTGGCGAAAGCGACCGGTATAAGGGGAAACCGTTGTACGAAGCGATCGTGAATCGTTGCCTGGAATTGAAGATCGCCGGCGCCACGGTATTTCGCGGCCTGGAAGGGTTCGGCGAGACAGCGGAAATCCACCGCCATCACCTGATTAGAAAGGATCAACCGATTGTCGTGACGATTGTGGACACGGCGGAAAATCTGGCGCGGCTGATTCCCGAGGTCGAGGAGATGATGGATACCGGCATGATCGCGACTTCAGACGTCGAATACATGCGCATTGAGAGATCGCCGGCAGCCGGCAGTTAAGTCGAATCGATATCCCAGGTAACGGACGAGTCACACATAATAAGAATATGCCCACTCCATTAAACAAATTCAGCGCCCGAGTCACGCAACCGAGATCGCAGGGCGCCTCACAGGCAATGCTCTATGCCACCGGTCTTCGTGAAGAAGACATGAGCAAGCCGCAGGTCGGCATTGCCAGCGTCTGGTACGAAGGCAACCCCTGCAACATGCACCTTCTCCAATTGGCCGAAAAGGTCAAGGAGGGCCTCACTGCCATTGGCCTGGTGGGGATGCGGTTCAATACGATCGGCGTTAGTGACGGGATCTCGATGGGCACGGACGGTATGAGTTATTCCCTGCAGTCGCGCGATCTGATCGCGGATTCCATCGAGACCGTGATGGCGGCCCAGTGGTACGACGCCAATGTCTCGATCCCCGGCTGCGACAAGAATATGCCGGGCTGCATCATGGCGATGGCCCGGCTGAACCGCCCATCGCTGATGATTTATGGCGGGACCATCCGGGCGGGCTGCCGCAACGGAGAAAAGCTGGATGTCATTTCCGCATTTCAGAGTTACGGCGAGTACCTGGCCGGTAACATCGACGATGCCGAGCGGCAGGCGATTGTGCGTAACTCCTGTCCCGGAGCCGGCGCATGCGGAGGCATGTACACGGCCAATACCATGGCCTCGGCCATCGAGGCGCTCGGGATGTCACTCCCATACAGTGCTTCGACGCCCGCGGAAGATCCATTGAAACTGGCCGAGTGCTTTGCCGCCGGAGCCGCTATCAAGAACCTGTTGGAGTTGGATATCAAGCCGCGCGACATCATGACCCGCGAGGCCTTCGAAAACGCCATGGTGCTGGTCTCCGCGCTGGGCGGATCGACCAACGCGGTGCTCCATCTTCTCGCCATGGCGCGGTCGGTGAACGTACCGCTTTCGATTGATGACTTCCAGAAGGTAAGTGACCGCGTACCGCTGTTATCGGACTTCAAGCCGAGCGGCAAGTACGTCATGGAGGATTTGCATAGCGTGGGCGGACTGCCTGCGGTGATGAAAATGCTGCTGGCGGGGGGGGCGTTGCGTGGAGACTGTCTGACGGTGACCGGCAAAACGGTGGCCGAGAACCTGAAGGATCTGCCCGAGCTCGCAGCTGGGCAGGAAATCGTGCATCCGCTCTCGAAGCCGATTAAGCCGGTCGGCCACATCCAGATCCTGCGGGGCAATCTTGCGCCGGAGGGCGCGGTTGCCAAAATCACGGGCAAGGAGGGATTGCAATTCTCCGGTCCGGCGCGCGTTTATGACTCCGAGGAACTGATGCTGGCCGCGCTGGAGCGCAGCGAGATTCAGAAAGGCGACGTGATCGTGATTCGCTATGAAGGGCCCAAAGGCGGCCCGGGCATGCCCGAGATGCTAACGCCCACTTCGGCAATCGTGGGCGCGGGATTGGGCAAATATGTTGCCTTGATCACGGATGGACGATTCTCGGGAGGGTCGCACGGTTTTATCGTCGGCCATGTGACACCCGAGGCCCAGGAGGGCGGCCCGATCGCGCTGGTCAGGAGTAATGACCGCATCACGATCGACGCCGCGAAGAACACGCTCAGCGTCGCTCTCTCGGACGAGGAGTTATCGGCCCGGCGTAAGAACTGGACGATGCCGCCTTACAAGGCGGATCGCGGCACGCTGGCCAAGTACATTCGACTTGTGAAGAGTGCGTCGCTAGGGTGTGTCACGGACGAATAGGACTGCGGCCGTGTAGAAAGGACCCTATGGTGGGCTTCGGTGTCGCACTTGCAGTGTCTGCATTACTTGACTTCGCAATCTTCGTCGGTGGTGTCTTCGTTTTGGTCGCTTGGGCTAAAGTCTTCTCCGTTAAGCCTCATTCGAAGATCCCAGCGGCATTGTGGGCACTCACGGCCGCAGTGTGTTTATATCCAGCGATGTTTGTCATCGGTTGGGTGATTCCCTACGACTTGAAGGATGACGAGATTCTCCGGCAGTTCGCCGGGGCATTATTCTCAATTGCTAGCTTTGGCCTTGTGATTTCCAGCATGGTCCTTCTGCGCCGTGACTTTGCTCCCACAGGAGGCGTAGCAGTGCCTGGCTCAGCGGCCTTAAAGCGTATCTTGATGGCTGGCTCAGTAATTCTACTTGCGATCCATGTGCTCGGATTCTTCTTGATCTTCCTCTGGCGGGCTGGGGCGTTAGGGCCGCCGTAGCTGTGCGGTCTCGGACGGTTGTAAGGCCTGCCTTATCCACCAATGGCGTTCATAGCCCGCGGCGGAGCGACGAATTTAGAGCTGTTGATCTCGTGGCCGGCCCACTTACGCGCCACGTTGCTTCGGATGAGGGCTGCGATGTCTTCGTCGCTCGCGCCGGAGCGGAGCGGCGCCTTTACGTCGTCCTCTTCAAGCGCAAACAGACAATAGCGCAGCTTGCCATCGGCGGTGAGACGCAGCCGGTTGCAGTTGCCGCAGAACGGACGGCTGATGGAAGCGATGAAACCCACTTTGCCGATGCCATCGGCGAAGGCATACTCGGTGGCCGGCGCGCGTGGATCGGGGTCGGGCACCGGTTGGAGCGGCGCGATTTCGCGCGAAAGAATGGCGATGATTTCATCCGCCAACAGCACCTTGCCGCGGTCCCACAGATTCTGCGCATCGAGCGGCATGAACTCGATGTAACGCACCTCGAAGCCGCGCTCGCGGCCGAAGCGCGCCAGCAACACGATGTCGGGCTCGATCAGGTTCTTGACTGCGACCACGTTCAACTTGATGGTGGTGTAGCCGAGCCGGCGCGCCGCCTCCAGGCCGGCCAGCACCTTGTCGAGATCGTCGCGGCGCGCGATTTGGCGGAAGCGGCCGCGGTCGAGGGTGTCGAGATGCACGTTCAAACGCCGCAGGCCAGCCTCATAGAGCGGCCCGGCCAGCGCCTCCAGCAGCACGCCGTTGGTGGTGAGAGCCAGGTCGCGCACGCCCGGAATGGCCGCCAGGCGCCGGATCAGCACCGGCAGGCCGCGCCGCACCAGCGGCTCGCCGCCGGTCACGCGGAGCTTGGTTATACCCAGCCCCACCGCGATGCGCGCGAAGCGCTCGATCTCTTCGAAACTGAGGATCTCGCGGCGTTCGACGAACTCCACCCCGGTCTCGGGCATGCAGTAAAAGCAGCGGATGTTGCAGCGGTCGGTGACGCCGATGCGCAGATTATCGTGAACGCGGCCGAAGCCGTCGACCAGCGGTGCGGCTTGCATGACCATAGATTCCCAGATGGTATTTTTGATTCTATCAGAGCCGGGGCGCACACCATCGACCAGCGCGTTACCATGATGATTCGGCAGAGGAATCGAACGCATGGCATCACGCCGATGGCTTCCCTTCGCACTGCTTTTCGCCGCGCTGGCGCTATTCTTCGCCTGGTACGAAATCATCGAGTTCCCGCGCTATTCGATTGGAGTACTGCCGGCTGTCGCCATTTATGCGTGTCTGTTGCTGCTGGTGGTCCTTTGCCTGGCGCCGGGATTCGCCGTCTCGCGCCAATGGTTGTCGCGGCATGTCCGCGGGCCTCTGGGCGCATCGAGTTCGATAGCGGTCTTCTTGCTTCCATATCTCATTTACTCCGCGGGTACGGGCGATTTCCGCTGGTGGGCCTGCGGCAGACTACTGGCTTTCGTGGCGATTCCTTTCGGATTGTTTGCCGCGGCTCCGGTTCGCCACTCGGAAAGGATGAACTGGCAGGATGGGTTGATTCTGCTCTGGATTTTGACGCCGGTTCTGTTCGGCAAGATCGGTGGGATCTGGAACGTCCCGGTGAATCTGGACTTCATGTCCCGGTTATTCCTGACCGCGGTGGGATCCTGGTCGTTCCTCATCATCCGCGGACTGAATGACTCAGGGTATAACTTCCAGTTTTCGCGAGTTATCCTCGGTGATGCGCTGATCTCTCTGGCCGGTTTCACGGTAATCGCGATTCCTCTTGGCTTCGCGCTCCACTTCATAACGTGGAATTCGCATTGGCGGGGCGCGCGAGCGTTCGCGTTCGACTATCTGACTATCTTCCTTTTTATCGCCATGGCCGAGGAGTTGTTTTTTCGTGGCCTGCTGCAGAATCTGTTGGAAGGCTCTTTGAGGTCCCGCGAGCTGGCTCAAGCCTGCGCTTCGATCCTATTCGGCCTCTCCCACATTCGTCATGCGCCGGCTCCGAATTGGCGCTACGTGATTCTGGCGACTTTGGCGGGATGGTTTTATGGCTGGGCCTACCGGAAGCATCGAAGCCTGATGGCTTCCGCCACCACGCATGCCCTGGTCGATACGATTTGGCGAACGTGGTTCACGCTGCACTGAGGGGAGATTACGTAATAGGCGTACAAAAACCGCTCCCTATGGTTGCGGCTCCGTTGAGCGCAGCGGGCGCAGTTCGGCCGAGAGGAGTGGGTAAGAAGTATCAGTGCGTTGCGGGTGGCCGGGCTGTCGGACTTATCGCCGTGCGTATCGGCCACCCGATGGATTGAGTAGAAACTTCGATGTATTGGCCCGCTTTGATGGCGAGCATATCGATGTCGATTCGTTTCTTACTCGCTGTTATCCGGCGGGCGGCAATGATAGCTATCCGTTTTCCGCCGGCGGTTATAGATTCCGGAATCCAAAGTCTTCCGTCGAGAGTCCTGCCCGTAGGGGACCCCGCATGCCTTTCAGGGGCGCCGGAAGTTCAGTACCACTTGAGTGCAACGCTTGCTGGCCAGCAAGTAAGGACTAGCAGCGGTGCCTGGCGCCACAGTCCCAACTTAAGGATAAGGGGTACGTCAAGGGGTTTGCGGGCTAAGTGATTGAGTTAGTGAGGGAGATAGGGTGTGACTGGGGGTTGAGGCGAGCCGGGCCGGGCATGCCCGGCCCCTACAAGGTGCGACGAAGAAACGGCCGGGCTGCGCCCGGCGTTGGCAGGTCGGGGACCTGCCTCATTTAGCGAGGGCGCAGGGCGCCGAAACGGAAAGTGGCGTCCACAACCCGGAGGCGCGCGTCCACCAGCGCGGTGGCCTGGAAGCCTGGAGCTTCTGGCGTGCCGAAGCGCAGGTCGAACAACTCCACCAGCTTGCCGCCATCCAGGGTGGGCGCTGACGTTACCCGCCACAATGGATATTGATTGAATCGCAGGAATTCCCGAAAGACGGGTGTGCGCGCGGCAGCGTCGAGCGCCGGATCGGCATCGGGCTTGTAGAGGATCAGGGCGCGCGTGGGATCGAAATCGCCGGTCACATCGAGATCGGCGACGGCGTAAAAGGCGGGGGTCTCGACGAGGCCGCGCCAGCGCAGCGGGTTGAACGGATTGGGCAACGCCGCCACGCGGCTTGGCGAGTCTCCCTGATAAACCCGCGCTTCGAGCATCTCGACGGCGCGCCCGTGCAGAACCAGCCTGCCGCAATCGAGAATCATCACGGCGATGAGAGCGAACCGAGCGGCGCCGCGGCCATGGTGACGTGGCTGGGCGCCCCCGGAGGCGATTTCGGAGCCGACCAATCGCGCCAGAAACGGCCCCGCCAGGGCGGCTGCCGCAATGGCCCAGATCCACGGATCCACCACGGCGGTGGAATCCAGCCGCAGCCAGCGGCCGGAAAAAGGCAGCAGCAGCCGAATGCCGTAGACGTTGGTCCAATCGAGAATCAGGTGGAAGGCCACGCCGAGCAGCGCGGCCGCCAACGCCCCCGGCCAATAGAGCGGCTTCCGGGCGGCGAGCCGCACCAACACCACGGACAGCAATGCCAGCACGGGCATGGCGACAAGGGCGTGCGTGAGACCCCGGTGATAGTGCAGGTAGGCGAGCGGGCCGGCGGCGCCGGTCACCACGTCGATGTCCGGCGCGTTGGATGCAACGAGCAGAATCGCGGTCGCGCGCGGCGTCCATTTGCGGGCGCCGGCCCGCGCCAAGAAAAGGCCGATCGCGGTGTGGGTGAGATTGTCCATGGCGGCGAGTTCTTATTGTAAGGAAGATTGGCGCAGAGGGCCGAAACTTCGGGTGCGACTTGGGATTTGACTGGCGCATGCTTCGCTGTGGCACGGGCAAGCTAAAGCATGCCCTACCTGGGCCCGTTCCTGATACACTGCGAATTCCGGGGAAAATTCTGTGAAAAAAGTCTTGTGCGTATTGGCCGTGGGTTTGGCTTTGACGGGCTGCAAGCAGCAAGCGGCGCGGCCTGGGATGGCCGGGATGCCGGTGGTACCGGTGTCGGTGGCCAAGGTATCGCAGGAATCGGTTCCCACCGATCTTAAGGTGGTGGGAACGGTGGAGGCCTCGGCCATTGTGCAGGCCAAATCGGAGGTGGCGGGCGAACTGATGGCGGTGCACTTCACCGAAGGGCAGAACGTGGCCAAGGGCGATCTTCTGTTCGAGATCGATCCGCGGCCATACGACGACGCGCTGCGGCAGGCGCTAGCGGCGGTGGAGCGGGACAAGGCGCAGATCGTGCAGGCGGAGGCCGTGCTGGCACGCGACAAAGCCACCGCGCGCTTCGCCCAAAGCGACGCCGAGCGGCAAGCGGAGCTGAACAAAAGCGGCCTCACGCCGCACTCGACTTACGACCAGGCGCAATCCAGCGCGGATGCGGCCAACGCTTCGGCGCGCTCGACGCTGGCGGCTATCGACACGGCCAAAGCGGCGCTCGATGCCGACCAGGCCGCGGTGGAACGCGCCAGGCTCGATCTGGTCTATTGCCAGATTCGCGCGCCGATTTCCGGCCGCACCGGCAACCTGCTGGTGCACGCTGGCAATCTAGTGAAGGTGAACGACGTGCCGCTGGTGGTGATTCACCAGGTGTCGCCCATCTTCGTCGACTTCGCGGCGCCGGAGCAATACCTGGGCGCCATCCGCCGTGTGGCCGGCGAGGGCCGCAAGCTGGCCGTGCGCGTGGAATCGCAGGACGATCCCGGCCGCGCCGCCAACGGCTATCTGGCGGTGATCGACAACACGGTGGACGCCGCCACCGGCACGATTCATCTGAAGGCGACTTTTGAAAACGCCGACCGCATGCTGTGGCCGGGGCAGTTCGTCACTGCCACGTTGACGCTCGATACCATCCAGAATGCCGTGGTGGCGCCGGCCGAAGCCGTGCAGAGCGGCCAGCAAGGATACTTCGTGTACGCCGTCAAGGCGGATAACCACGTGGAAATCCGCCCGGTGACGACGGGCCGAGCCTGGGGCGCCAAGGTGGTGATCGAGAGCGGCCTTCGGCCAGGCGAGACGGTAGTTACCGATGGGCAGATGCGGATCTTCCCCGGCGCGCAGATCGTGCCGGTGGATCCAGCCAAGCTGGGAACGGGGCCACTGTGAACCTGTCTCGCCTCTTCATCGATCGCCCGATCATGACGGCGCTGCTGTGCTTCGCCATCCTGCTGTTCGGGACGGTGGCGTTTCGCGCGCTGCCAGTGGCCGCGCTGCCCAGCGTCGACTACCCCACCATCCAGGTGACCGCGGCGTTGCCTGGCGCGAGCCCGGAGACCATGGCATCCTCGGTCGCCACGCCGCTCGAACGCGAGTTCTCCACCATCGCCGGCATTCAATCGATGAACTCGGTGAATTCGCAGAGCAGCACCGCGATCACCGTGCAATTCACGCTGGACCGCAGCATCGACGCGGCTTCGCAGGATATCCAGGCTCACATCGCGGCGGCCGGCGGGAGACTGCCTGCCACCATGCCGCGGCCGCCCTCTTATCAAAAGGTCAACCCGGCCGAGCAGCCCGTATTCTACCTGGCGCTGGTTTCCGACACCTTGCCGCTCTACACGGTGACCAATTACGCCGACGTTCTGCTGGCCCAGCGCATTTCCATGGTGAGCGGCGTGGCGCGCGTGCAGGTCTATGGCGAGCAGAAGTACGCCGTGCGCGTGCAGGTGGATCCCGACAAGCTGGCGGTCCACAACATCGGCATCGATGAAGTGCAGGCGGCGATCGCCTCCAGCAACACCAATCTGCCCACCGGCCGGCTGGACGGCGCCAAGCAGGCGTTCACCATCGAATCGAGCGGCGGCCTGCTCAATGCGGCGGCTTACCGGCCGATCATCGTCTCGTGGCGCGGCGGCGCGCCGGTGCGCCTGGACCAGCTCGCCAACGTGGTCGACGGGGTCGAAGACGACAAGCTGATTGCCTGGTACAACAACCGGCGCGGCGTAATGCTGGCCATCAACCGGCAGCCCGGCACCAACACGGTGGAGGTGGTCGAGAACATCAAGCGGCTGCTGCCGGAGTTCCAAAAGGAGATTCCTCCTTCGGTGAAGCTTTCGGTGGCGTTCGACGCTTCCGAGTCCGTGCGGCAGTCGATTCACGACGTGGAATTCACGCTCACCCTGGTGGTGTGCGTGGTGGTGCTGGTGATCTTCCTGTTCCTGCGCAACATTTCGGCGACGTTGATTCCCGGCGCCGCGGTTCCCTTCTCCATCATCGGCACCTTCGCGGCGATGTACCTGCTGGGCTACAGTTTGAACAATCTCTCGCTGATGGCGCTCACGCTTTCGGTGGGCTTCGTGGTGGATGACGCGATCGTGATGCTGGAAAACATCGTGCGTCACATGGAGATGGGCAAGTCGCGGATGGAAGCCGCCATCGCGGCTTCACGCGAGATCGGTTTCACCATTCTCTCGATGACATTCTCGCTGGTCGCGGTGTTCATTCCAGTGCTGTTCATGGCGGGAATCGTGGGCCGGCTGCTGCACGAGTTTTCGGTCACCATCGTGGTGGCGATTCTGATTTCGGGTTTCGTTTCGCTGAGCCTGACGCCGATGCTGGGCAGCCGGTTTCTGCGATCGGAACGCGAGACGCGCCACGGCATCCTTTACCGCGTGCTGGAAGGCGGCTTCAACGCGATGGCGCGCTGGTACGAAGTGACGCTCGGGATCGCCATGCGGTTGCGGCTGGTGACGCTGGCGGTCGCGGTGTTGATGCTGGTGGGCACGGTCTACTTGTTCAAGACCATGCCGACGGGCTTCATTCCATCGCAGGATTCGGATTTCTTTTTCGGCATCACGCTGGGGCCGCAGGATATTTCATTTGAGAACATGGCGCGCCACCATCGCGCCATTTCGGAAATCATCCGCGCCTACCCGGGCGTCGCGGATGTGGGCTCGTTCGTGATCGGCGGCAATCAGGCGTTCTTCTTCGCCAACATGAAGCCCCGCGCCCAGCGCGCGCTTTCGGTCGACCAGACGATTGAAGGGCTGCGTCCGCGGGTGATGGCCGTGCCGGCGCTCTTTACGTTCATCCAGAACCCGCCGCCGATCACCGTGGGCGGCCAGTTCGGCGCATCGGCCTATCAGCTCACCATGCAGAGCCCCAGCCTGAAGGACCTATACGAGTGGGCGCCGCGGCTCACCGCCAAAATGAGCCAGATCCCCGGTTTCGTCGATGTCACCAACGACCTGCAGGTGGCCGCGCCGCAATTGATGGTGGATATCGACCGCGACCGCGCGCTGTCGTTAGGGGTGACGGCGCAGCAGGTGCAGGACGCACTGTACAGCGCCTTCGGCCAGCGCCAGGCGTCGGTGATCTACGCGCCCGCCGACCAATACGAGGTGATTCTCGAGCTCGACAAGCAATACCAGCGCACGCCGGATGCGCTGTCGCGGCTCTACATACGTTCGTCGCAGGGATCGCTGGTGCCGCTCGATGCGGTCACCCGCACGCACCAGCAGACGGGCGCGCTCAACATCAACCACTTCGGCCAGTTGCCGGCGGTGACCGCGTCGTTCAACCTGCGGCCGGGCTTTTCGCTGGGGCAGGCCGCGGAAGAAGTGGACAAAGCCATCCTCGATCTGCGCATGCCCTCCACCATCTCGACCGGCTTCCAGGGAACCGTGAAGGAGTTTCAGAATTCCTTCCGCAATCTGACGCTGCTGCTGATCGTCGCCATTCTGGTGATTTATATCGTGCTGGGCGTGCTGTACGAGAGCTTCATTCACCCGATCACGATTCTCTCCGGTTTGCCATCGGCCGTATTCGGCGCGCTGCTCACGCTGCTGATATTCGGCAAGGAGCTCGACCTCTACGCGTTTGTCGGCATCATCATGCTGTTCGGCGTGGTGAAGAAAAACGCCATCATGATGATCGACTTCGCGATTGGCAAGCGCAAAGAAGGGCTATCGGCCGAGCAAGCCATCTGGCAGGGCTGCATGCGGCGCTTCCGGCCCATCATGATGACGACGGTGGCGGCGCTGTTCGGCACGCTGCCCATCGCGCTCGGCTACGGCGAAGGCGGCGACGCGCGCCAACCGCTGGGCCTGGCGGTGGTGGGCGGCCTGCTGGTCAGCCAATTCCTCACGCTCTACATCACGCCGGTGATCTACGTGTACATGGAGCGGTTGAGCGGCCAGCGGGCGGGCGCGGCGGTGCCAAGGGAAGCAACGGCGACGACCTGAAGCTGGCGATCGCCCGGACTTCGACCGGCAGATTCGGTTCTATCGAAAGGACCGCTCCCTATGGTCGCGGCTCCGTTTGGAGGGGTGCCAGCTAGTCCCGCTCAAACGCCGCGGCGGACAACCTCTCTTTCGCACCACAATTTCTGTCGGGCGTAGCCAGCTAAGTTAGAATGCGCCTTTCGCTTCAGGGATCACTACGGCGGGCAGGGCAGATGCAACAGGTTGCTGTGTCTTGCGGAACTTTTTTCGTAGGCCCACGAACCTGACTTCCAGTCCCCAGTAGGAAGCCGAAGCAACCGCAAGTATAACTACAAGGTTGACTGGGAACGGAGTGGAAATTGGGGCGCGCGAATGAAATGGGTTCAGGAATAGCTCCTGCCATAAGTAGAGCGAATAACTGAGCTTGCCGATTAGAACAAATGGCGCAGAATTGAGGACCCGGCCTGCCACTCCCGAGGGAATAAACACGAGCCGTGCTACGCATAGCGTCAACAGAGAATTCGTGATCATTCCGAAGTAGGTAGGAATAGCGTCAAGCAGGGCGATGAGGAGCAAGGTAAGAAGTAGAATCCGGCTGTCAGACAGGAGCTTCGAGGAGATGATTACGGTTCGAATCTTGCGAGCCCCAATCGCGAGCAAGCATCCCATCGCAATTGGGCCGCAAACGAACGGGAAGGCGTTATCCGGCAGATTGGCGCCGGTGAGCCGGCTGACAGCATAAGCGAGCTGGCTGGCGAATATTGCGACGACCGCTACCACCGCGCATGTCCTCGGCTTAGCATTCTTTGTAACCAGCGGCCACAGCAGGTAAAACTGCTCCTCGACCGACAGTGACCAGAGATGACCAAGCACCCAAACGCCCAATGGGGCAAAGTCGACCGTGTACGTCAAGACGTACAACCAGAACCAAGATGGTACGGGCGTAACACCGAAGATACTTAGGAGCGCTACGCAGCCAACGAATAGAAAGAAGGCCGGGAGGATTCTCAACGCACGACGAATGTAGAAACTTCTCAGTGAGATACTGCCGGACTGAGAGCGCTCGCTGAGTAGGAGGGTAGTGATGAGAAATCCAGAGATGATAAAAAAGGTGCGTACTCCCAGATCTGCGTGCAGACACAAGGCGCTAAAGGCAAACGAATGGGGGCCGACTTTGATTGCATGTCCTGCCAGGACAAGCGCGATTGAGATAGCGCGAAGACCGTCGAGTGAGGGGATGTCGTCCCTGTGGACAGCCAGTCCAGTCGTGCTCATGACACATCCCATTCTCACACAGTCCCAAGGTTTGGGCTTCAGCCCCTGCGGGCTCAGAAAAGCCCCAGCGGCTAAAGCCATTGGCTACCGATGTGTTGCGGCACGGCTGAAGCCGGTGCCCTGATACAAAGCTAGCCGCGGAGTCTCCACTCGCCGAGTTGGCACTCGACCTACCCCCCGCTTTCCAGCGGCCACTGCGACAGCACCCACTCCAGGGCTTCGGCGGGGGTGCGGAGGCGGTGTTCTAATTGGGCGTCTTCGACGGCGGAAAGAATCTCGCCGAAGCGCGGGCCGGGGCGGAAGCCGGCGGCGATCAGGTCGGCGCCGGTGATCAGCGGGGCGGGTTTGATCTCGTCGGCAGCGCTCATCTCCTCAAACTTGCGCTTCACCAGGTCGTAGTTTTCTAGATGACCGCTGCTGGCGAGGCAATCCAAGCGGTGCAGCTCGAGGTGCTCGTCGAAGCGGGGCAGGCGCATTAGGCGCTTGAGGGTGCTCTCTTTCATGCGGCCCACGTCCTTGAAGTGCATGTGATGCGCCACCAGCGATTCCACCTGCGCGGCGTCATCGCGAGAAAAACGGAGGCGGGTGAGGATCGCGCGGGACATTTCGACGCCTTTCTCGACGTGGCCGTCGAAGCGGATGCGGTCCGCCACGCGGAACACGGGTGGCTTGCCCACGTCGTGCAGCAGCGCGCCCAGGGCCAGCGTCGGCGTGGCGCGATCAAGTTTTTCGAGCAGCAGGCGGGTGTGGGTCCAGACGTCGCCTTCGGGGTGATACTCGGGCGGCTGCTCGACGCCGTGCATGGCGGTCACTTCGGGCAGCAGCACGGCGAGCAGGCCGCTTTCGTCCAACAGGTCCAGGCCATAGGCGGCGCCGCCTTCAGTGAGGATGCGGACCAACTCATCGCGCACGCGCTCGGCCGAGACTCGCGCAATCAGGGCAGCGTGGCGGCGGATGGCTGCGAAGGTGGCTTGCTCGATTGTGAATCCCAGACGGGCGGCGAAGCGCACGGCGCGCAGCAGGCGCAGATGGTCCTCGCGAAAGCGGGCGTCTGGATCGCCGATGGCGCGGATCAGCCGGGCGTCGAGATCGGCACGGCCCCCGACGTAATCCAGCACTGTGAAGTTGGCAGGCGAGTTGGCAGGCGAAAGCGCCTGCCCCACATTGTCGGCGTCAGTGTCGCCACCGACGGGCATCGCGAGGTTGGCAGGCGAAATCCGCATCGGACCCGAAAACCGGGGCACCTGCCCCACGTTGCCGGTGGCGGCATGGCTGAAGTTGGCAGGCGAAAGCGCCTGCCCCACGGTGTCGGCATGGCCCTCGACCACGTCCATCATGAGGCCGTTGATGGTGAAGTCGCGGCGCAGCACGTCGGCCTTCGGATCGGTTTCAAAGTGCACGGCGGTGGGCCGGCGGCCGTCCTCATATTCGTGGTCGTTACGGAAGGTGGCGACTTCCACCTGCGCGAAGGCGTCGCGCACCAGAACCACGCCGAAGTGCGCGCCGACCAGGCCGGAGTGGGGGAACAGGTCCATGATGCGGTCCGGCCGCGCGTCGGTCGAGATGTCGAAATCCTTGGGGCTCGCCCCGAGCAGCAAATCGCGCACGCAACCGCCGACGAGCCAGGCCTGGTGCCCGGCGGAGCGCAGCCGTGCGATGACCTGGCGCGCCAGCGATTCCGCCTGGGATTGCGGCATTTCAACCTCCTCCACCCTATGCTAATATGCCGCGGCCGCGGCGCCACCCGGAGGCTGTGGTACGCTACGGCTTCATGCAGGAAGAGAGGGGTGCGCCGCGGGTGCGGCGGAATGCCTCGATCCAGGCGTCCGCGATTTGCCTTTGCGCGCTGTATGCCGCCGTAACGTTTACAGTGATGGCAAGGGCGACGCTGCGGGGGAGTTCCTTCGAGCAACTGGAGCCATATCAAACAACCGACTCCTTTCTGCGGGTGCTGGATGCGCCTCATCCCGGGTTGCTCGTCGAAAACAGCTTGCGGAGATACGCTCCGGACCAGCGTCTCTTGTTCGTCGGACCGGCGGGCGAGCCTTCCACTCTACGGGTGTACTACACGATCTCGCATCTGGCGTATCCGCGGCCGGTCGCGGCAATCTTCTGTGGCGAACCCGGTAAGAGCCGCACTTCCGCAGTAGAAAGAGTGCCCCGTACCGCCGAAATTGGCGGGCTGATCTTCTTTGAGACCGATCCCGGTCCCTGGGCGGCTGGCGGAACCCGAGTGACATCCAGACTCTCTATCTCACCTTATAAGGGCGCGGACCCATGGGAATCTTTCTGTCGTTAGTCGCCCTCTCGATCGCCTTTGTGGGAGGCCTCGGGGTAGTCTTGCTGTTGCGCTCGCATGAATCGAAGCCTGACATTTGCGGAGTCTGCGGGACCGCACTCGTATTAGGAGCGGGCCTGGTCTCATTATCTTCGTTCTGTCTGGGATTTCTGATCCAGGGCGTACCGCTGCGCTGCGGGGTGACTGCCATTTGCCTGGGTGCGGCAGGCTACGCGTGGAAGAGGCGCAACTGGGCGTTGCCAGCTTTTCCCGGACTCCGCCGATTCACCGCTCCCCAGGCGATCGTGATTGCGCTGGTCGCCGCTCAAATGGGTTTCGTAACCTGGCTTGCGTTGTACCGCGAAAGCCTGGGGTGGGACGGGTTGTTCAACTGGGAATCGAAAGCTAGAGTCGCGTTCTTGAACGGCGGGGCGATCCCGCTCCAATACTACACGAGCAACTATGACTTCTTTCACAGGAGTTATCCGCCTCTGGTGCCTTTGCTCGAAGCCTGGATCTATGGCTTCCTGGGCCGCATGGATCAAAGTACGATCAAACTGATCGGCCCGTATTTCTATCTGGCGGTAACGCTGCTTCTGCTTTCCGTGGCAAACCGGACCAGACAGTGGCGCTGGTCCGGGATCTTCGTGCTCCTCCCGTTCCTGCTGGTGCCGGCGTTGGCGATGGGTCAAGGCAGCGCCTCTTCCGGCTACGTCGATTTTCCGCTCTCGGCGATCTACGTGTGTGGGGTGGTGCACTGCGCGGAATACTGGCGAACCCGATCCATGGAATCGGCTCGGCTGCTGGGTTTGAGCGCCGCGCTGCTTCCGTTCACCAAGGCAGATGGCATCGTCCCGCTCTTGTGCCTCGCGGTTGCAATCGCCCCTCTGGTTGTGAGGGAGCGGAACTGGAAACTGGGGGCTTGGGCAATCCTTCCCGGGTTTGGGGTGTGGCTGGGTTGGTCGGCATTCTTGAGCAGCGTGGGGGTGCAGCGTGAAGCGGATTTCGCGGGTTTCACGCCGGCGATCTTCCTATCTCATGTGGACCGGGCCGGGCCGCTGCTGGTTTGGACGCTGGAAGAACTGACCGCCTTGAGACGTTGGAGCCTGCTGTGGCCGCTGGCGGCGGCAGCGCTGTTTTATCTCATCCGAGACAGAGAGAAATGGCGGTGGTATCCTTGGACCGCAACGGTATGTTTGCCGCTGTTGCTGTATCCGTGTGTCTTCTTCTTCAGCGCCTGGGACCCGGTTGAGGCGCACGTCAAAATCTCGCTTCCCCGTCTGTTCGTACATGTCGCATCGGCTGCCGCGCTGATGGTTGGAGTCGTGTTGGTGGAAGCAATGACGCCGGGAGAGAGATCCCGTTCAGCGCGTTAACCCGACCCGCCGCGGAATTCGAGACCGCCGGCAGGATAGGGCCAGCGCGCCAGGCGATTCTGCCTGGGATTGGGGCATTTCAACCCCTCCACCCTATGCTAATATGTTGGAGCCGAGCTCCACTTGGGGGCGGGGAAACCAGTTTGGGGCGCAGTCCCACGTAGGACAGATCGCTTTCCAGTTCCAACCCGTCAGCACCTCGCAGGCGTGTTCAGAATGCGCCAAAGCCCCTTCGGCCAAGCGGGGAGAGACCCATTCAGTGACCAACCAGCAACGTCCGGCGGCGGTGAAAGTCGTGGTCGCCACCACCGTGATGCTGTCCTTTATCTCGTTCTGGCGGGCCGCGGCGATCGTCCTGAGCGATCTGGCGAGCTCAGCCTACTACGTGGGCGGCATCGCCGAACAGGCCATCGGCAAAGCGGCGCCGTGGTTCATCCTGTCGATCATGCTGTTCTCCTACGCGGTGCGCGCCATCTACATCGAGAGCTGCTCGATGTTCGTGCGCGGCGGCGTGTACAAAGTGGTGCACGAGGCGATGGGCGGCACGCTCGCCAAGTTTTCGGTGTCGGCGCTGATGTTCGATTACGTGCTGACCGGCCCCATCAGCGCGGTGAGCGCGGGGCTATACCTCGGCGGCCTGATCAATGAAGTCGGCCCGCGGCTCGGGATGCCCAACCTGCACGTCAACCCGCCATATTTCGCGGCGGTTTTTGCGGCGGCGGTGACGGTGTATTTCTGGCGCAAGAATATCATCGGCATCCATGAATCGAGCGAGAAGGCCCTGCGCATCATGCAGATCACCACGGTGATGGTGGTGATCCTGATCGTCTGGTGTATCGTCACCATTTTGAAGAACGGCTACCAGCCGGTGCCGCTTCCCATACCCGCCAACATCAAGTTCAGCCCGGAGGCATTGGGCTGGCTGAAGGGGACGGTGGCGCCCTCGATCACCGTCATCGCCGTGATGATCGGCCTGGGGCATTCGCTGCTGGCCATGAGCGGCGAGGAGAGCCTGGCGCAAGTGAACCGCGAGATCGCGCATCCCAAGCTGAAGAACCTGGAACGCGCGGGCTTCGTGATCTTCATCTACAGCATGATGTTCACTTCGCTGGTTTCGTTTTTCGCGGTGATGATCATCCCGGACCGAGCGCGCCAGGGGTTTCTGGACAACCTGATCGGCGGGCTCTCGATGTTCCTGGTGGGGCCGGTTTCGGTGCGCCTGCTGTTTCATGGCTTCGTGGTGCTGGTGGGCACGCTGATCCTGGCGGGCGCGGTGAACACGGCCATCATCGGCTCGAACGGCGTGCTGAACCGCGTGGCGGAAGACGGCGTGCTGCCCGACTGGTTCCGGCATCCGCACAAGAAGTTCGGCACCACTTCGCGGCTCATCAACGTGATCGTGGGGCTGCAACTGGTCACCATCCTGATCAGCCGCGGCGATGTCTACATGCTGGGCGAAGCTTACGCCTTCGGCGTGGTGTGGAGCTTTGCCATGAAGGCGCTTTCGGTGCTGGTGCTGCGCTACAAGCAGCCCGGAGAACGCGAATGGAAGGTGCCGCTGAATTTCCATATCGGCAAAACGGAGATCCCGCTGGGCCTGATGGCGATCACGGTGGCGCTTTTCGGCCTGGCCATCATCAACGTGCTGACCAAGAAGGTGGCGACCATTTCCGGCGTGAGCTTCACCATAATCTTCTTCATCGTCTTCGAGCTGTCCGATATCTACAACCGGAAACGCAGGGCGGCGCATGGGGAGGAGATGGAGAAATTCCGACTGGATACGCGCGATGATCTGAGCGCGGGCTCGGTCGGCGTGCGGCCGGGCAACGTGCTGGTAGCGGTGCGAAATCCTCACCGGCTGCAGCATCTGGCGCGGATTCTGCACAAGACCGACACGCGCAGGATGGACATCGTGGTGCTTTCGGTGCGCCAGGTCACCCAGGCGGCCTCCGGCGAGCACCCGCTCGATACCGGGCAGATTTTTTCCGAAGCCGAGACCAATGTATTCAGCCACGTGGTGACGCTGGCGGAAAAGGCCGGCAAGCATGTGGAACTGATGGTGGTGCCGGGCACGGACCCTTACGAGGCGGTGGTGCAGACGGCGGCGCGGCTACGCAGCTCGCGCATCGTGATGGGGCTATCGCCCAAGCTGAC
>Ga0224558_1000656_pt1 | contig 40022 bp, 30 predicted proteins | sample 714S32024metaG_FD_180682 | JGI IMG/M metagenome (GOLD analysis project Ga0224558, IMG submission 180682) | Peat soil microbial communities from Stordalen Mire, Sweden - 717 S3 20-24 | ecosystem: Environmental > Terrestrial > Soil > Wetlands > Peat | place: Sweden: Norrbotten County, Stordalen... | reverse complement strand
GGGAATCCCGCATCCGCCGCCATCGCTAGCGGCTTCCTGCAAACGGCTGTATCGAATGCGCCCTAGTTCGGAGCTCGGAAGCTATCTGCATGAGTGCGGGGCGCATCCGATACAGCACTAACGTTTCTGGATAGTTTCCGGTTTGCCGACCACCCGCCCGGAAATGTGCCCGGCGCGAAGTTCACTTCTACCAGCAGCGCGTTTTACCTTCCGCTGAGGCGTGGGCCGTCGAGCAAGCGGTAGTTCAGGAGCAATGACGAAGCATTCTCAAGATGCAAAGCGTTCGTCGAGACCTACGAGTTTCCGGAATTCAGGGTCGTCGCGCAGGCAATCGAGATCGGAATCGTTGGCCGCCCAATTTGGGTTGCCGTATCCGGCCGCGAAGGCCTTTTTGAGCGTCTCGAGCGCCTCTGCCTTTTTCCCGAGGATGCCGTAGGTACACGCAGCATTGTAGAGGGTGTTGGAATCTCCGGGGCGAAGGGCGACGGCGGTCTGCAGGTGCCGCATGCTCTCGTCCGGGTCTTGTTCGAGGTAGGCAAGGTACCCCGCCAGCAAGATACGGGCGCGCACATCTTCCGGCACCAACTCCAGTTGTTGGCGGAAGATCTTGATCACGCGGCCCCGGAGTTGCGCGGATTCCTTTTCCCGCCCCAGCCGTTGCAGTGAGTTTACATAGGGGAGATAAGTATTATAGTCGTCGCCGTTGGCTTCGATGGCCCTCTCCGTGAGCGCCGCGGCCTCTTCGAAACGCCCAGAAGAGAAATACGCGCGCCCGAGGATGTTCCAGGAACCTTCACAGTCGGGCTTGCGCTCGATGGCGCGCCATGCCAACCTCGCGGCTTCGTCGTATTTCTTCTGCGTATAACAGATGCGGGCGTGCGCTACCAAAATCTCTGGCAGGTCGGGCACAAGAGCCGTAGCCAACTCGCAGCTAGCCTTCGCCCGTTCAATCCACTTCGGATTCTGCTCGCGATACTCGTAGATGAGCCCGCAAAGGTGGGCAATTCCGGCGTGCGCCAGAGCGAAATTCGGATCCAGCTGGATGGCCTGTTCGAACATTTGCAGGCCGTAGTCCAAATTCTCGCGGCGCATGTAGCTCCTTCCGCGCAGGTAAAAATCATACGCCAAAGGGTTTTCCGTCGGCTTCCGCGCGATGGTATTTTCTTCCTGCGGCGTAAGCGTGATGCGTAGGGCCTGGGCAATGCTCCGCGCGATTTCTTCCTGGATGGCGAAGACGTCTTCAAGTTGCCGGTCGTAGCGCTCAGCCCAGACGGAATGCCGCGTGGAGGCCTCGACGAGCTGCGCGGTGATGCGCACGCGGTTGCCGGCGCGTCGGATGGAACCTTCGAGCACATAGGCGGCGCCAAGCTGCTCGCCCGCCTGCAGCGCCGTGACCGGTTTGTCGCGGAATGCAAGCATCTCCGAGCGGGGGAATATTTGCAGCTGTTTGATCTTCAAAAGCTCGGTGACAATGTCTTCGGTAATTCCGTCGCGGAAATATTCGTCCTCTTTCGCGCCACTCTGGTTTTCGAAGTACAGCACGGCGACTGATTTCTGCTGGGTTGCAACCGAATGTCCGCCGGAACCCGTAACACTTTTCCCCGCGGCGGGCTTGCGGCTGGACTCGATGTCCCGCTTGAGCCGCTTCAGGTCGGCGCGGAGTTCAGCGGCCGTTTGGCAGCGCAGGTCGGAGTCCTTCTCCAGTGCCTTACTGAGAATGCTCTCGAACGCCAGCGGCAGGCGAGGGTTGAGTTCCTTCGCGGGCCGGGGTAAGGAATGAAGGATGCCGTCGAAGATGACCGCGTCGGTTGAGCCAGCGAACGGAACCGACCCGGTGGCCATCTCGTACAGCACAACACCGAGCGAAAACAGATCCGAGCGCGCGTCCAGTTCCTCACCACGCGCCTGTTCGGGCGACATGTAGGCGACCGTTCCCATCGAACTGCCCGGACTGGTCAGCTGATCATCGTTGAGCACGTGCATCTGTGTGGGCACGGACGTGGCGCCCACGGTCTCAGGGGCGGGCCGGAGCGTAGAGGTGACCTTCGCCAAGCCAAAATCGAGAATTTTCGCCTGGCCGCGTTCGACCAGAAAGATATTTGCGGGCTTGATGTCGCGGTGGACGATGCCCTTGGCATGCGCCGCATCGAGGCCGTTCGCGATCTGCATGCCGATCTCCAGAAGTTCCGAGATCTCGATGGGCTTCCCGACAATCCGGTGCTTGAGCGTCTGTCCCTCGAGCAACTCCATGGCAATAAACGGCCGGCCGTCAAACTCCCCGATGTCGTAAATCGTGCAGATATTCGGATGATTCAGCGCGGAGGCGGCTCGCGCTTCACGGCGGAACCGCTCAATCGCCTGCGGATCGTGGGAAATATCGTCGGGAAGAAACTTCAATGCGACATTCCGGCCGAGGCGCCCATCCTTGGCTTTATAAACGACGCCCATGCCACCACCGCCGAGTTTATCGACCACGGTGTAGTGGGAAATGATGCGGCCGAGGATAGAGGAAGAATCAGCCATCGGAACATGAATGTTACGCCAGCGGCTGAATTCAGGCAATCGTGTTGCGGATTGAAATCTGCCTTGGCGCCCCAGAACTCCCGTTGTGCGAAGCTCCATTCGCGCTTGCCTTCGTTTGTGGGCGGATGACGGGCTAAACGGAAGTAACGCCTGCGGAGGTAGTCTGAACGACGCGGGCCAGAAGTCCTCTTCTGGGAAATCTGCCGGTCATAATCGCTGAGATTCGTCTAGAGCGACGGGCAATACAAAAGTCGGCTGCGATTTCGGGATTGGCAAAGTCGAACGTCCTCAAATCGATCCGCGATCGGCTGTCAGTCGGCAGCGACCTTCGGTTTATCCGGAGTCGCAAACCGTCGCTCGCGAACGCTGCGAGTGGCGAGTACACCTGGTGCCTGGTGCGAGCATTATTCGTGCACTCCTATCCGGTGAACTGAACGAACCAAAAGCTCTAACCAAAAGCGGCCAAACAGGGCGGTATCCTCGCCGATAAACCTCACCGCCATGGAATTCACGAAGCGAACCTCATAAAATCGTCTATCGGATTGACGGCCTGTTCGCCAGAGCTTCCCGTTGGCAAAGAATCCAAGTGAACGCCCATCTGCCGGTCCAGCTTTGAAAGTCCCGGTGCAAGATTTCCGTGGCGCTGGCGAAAATTTCAGGATATGCGACAAAATGTGGCGGAAATTTCACCTTATGCGGCATTCAAATTTCAGCTTTTCTGGGCTCTGCAGGCGCAAGTGTTAGAATTTGAACGCATGTGAATTTCAGGTTTTACGTAAACGCACAGCAATGAAGAGCCCGGCGTCCCCGCCCGGCGCTCCACTACTCGCCGCTCGGGACCAGATTCAACGCTTTCTTCATCGTGCCGCGTTCGGTCATGATTTTCTGCTGCAGCAGCGTGATCGCATAAATCAACTGCTCGGGTCGCGGAGGGCAGCCGGGGACATAGATATCCACGGGAATGACCTGATTGACGCTCTGCACCAGCGCATAATTATTGAACACGCCACCGGAAGTCGCGCACGCCCCCATCGAGATGACCCACTTCGGTTCCGGCATCTGCTCCCAGAGCTGGCGAATTACGGGAGCCATTTTGTTCGAGACGCGGCCAGCGATGATCATCAGGTCCGACTGCCGCGGCGACGGCCGGAACACTTCTGCGCCGAAGCGCGCGATATCGAAGCGCGAGGCGCCCATCGACATCATTTCAATCGCGCAGCAGGCCAGCCCGAACGTCATGGGCCAGATCGAACTCTTGCGCATCCAGTTGACGGTCGCGTCAAGCGTGGTCATGACGATGCCTTCGGGGACGCCGTCTCCGAAGACGAGTTCCTTGACTACCTTCTTGCCGTTTTCGATATCAACGTAGGGGCCAAAATTGAGCTCTTGCGCCATGGGTATATTTTAACCGCAGAGGACGCCGTGTGCGCATGTGGAAACGACGGGTTCAGCACAATCTTGCCGAACATCGTGCTCTTCTCCATGTACTCGCGGGCAGTGCGGATTTCTTTCGAAGGAATCACAGGGAAAACCGGTGGTGCAGGAAAGCGGGAATATCGCGTGCGCCCTGGGTCACGGCCACAATCTCGATGGGCCGGGACGTGGCGCGATAGATGACGAGGTAAGCGCCCACCGGCCAGAACAGAACCGGGTAAGCGGTCAGGTCCTCGCGCTTATGGCCTATGCCGGACGTGTTGCCAATGGCGTCGAACGCATCGAACAGCCTGCCTATCCACTGGTCGGCGGCGTCAATATTATCCTCGGCGATATAGTCCCAGATGCCATCCAGGTCGCCATCGGCATCATGGCTCAGAATATACTGCGTCAGGCGTTGGCCCTGGCCTTGCGGCGCTGCTCGGATTTACGCTTGAGACGGGCGCGGGCGTCCGCCGGGGAAACATGTTGGCTCCGGTCGAGCGTGTCCAGACGGCGGCCAAGCTCCTGGTTGAACCCGGCAAGCTGGACAGAGCGCGCAAGGTCATGCTCTTCAAGCAGCCGGAGCGCCTCCCTGACTACTTCGCTTGCGGAGTTGTAGCGGCCCGATTCCACTTTGGCGCTCACGAATTTCTCAAGCTCGGTGGTAAGAGAGACGTTCATGGTTATGCCCCTGATGCTCTTACTTTAGCGTCGACATCAAAGATTGTCAATCTTTGTTATAGCACTTAGGCTGCTCACATCGAGGAGACCCGACCATTCTTGCTCTACGGATTCAGCACGATCTTGCCGAACATCTGGCTTTTTTCCATGTACTCGTGAGCCGTGCGGATTTCCTTCAAGGGGAAAGTGTGGTCGATGACGGGCTTCAGCCTTCCGGCGAAGACGTGGCTGAGCACTTCATAGAGTTCGCTCATCGTCCCCATGTACGACCCGAGCAATGCCAACTGGCGCGAGAACAGGAACCGCAGATCGAGTTCGACTTTCGGTCCTGTGGTCGCTCCGCAGGTGACAAGTGTGCCGCCCGCCTTGAGCGACCGCACGCTCTCTTCCCAGGTGGCCAGTCCAACGTGCTCGATAACGATGTCGACGCCCTCGAAGTTAGTGATCTTGCGGACTTCCTGGGAAATCTTTTGCTGATAGTGGTTGATGACGAAATCGGCGCCGAGTTCGCGGGCGCGCTCTGTTTTGCGCTCGTCGCCGGCGGTCGCGATCACGCGCGCTTGGAACAGTTTCGCAATCTGGATGGCGGCAATGCCCACCCCGGAGTTCGCGCCCAGCACCAGCACGGTTTGTCCGGGGCGGATCGCGGCGCGTCCGGTAAGCATGTGCCACGCGGTGAGAAAAACCAGGGGAACGCTGGCGGCCTCATTAAAGTCGAGCGCGTCGGGAATCGGAATGACGTTCACTGCGGGCACCGCAATCAGCTCACAGTTGCCGCCGTCCACAGCATTGCCGAGCACGGTGAACTGGCGGCACTGATTCTGCAGCCCGGCAACGCACTTCGCACAGTGATTGCAGAAATACATCGGCGCAAGCAGCACGCGCTGTCCGGGCTTGAGGTCGGTGATGTACTCGCCGACCTCGACAATTTCGCCGGCGGTATCGCTGCCGAGGATGTGCGGCAGGTTAATCCCGGGCAGTCCTTTGCGCACCCAGATGTCGAGATGGTTCAGAGCACACGCCCGGACGCGTACGAGGACTTGGTCTTTGCGCGGCTTGGGATCGGGGACCTCTTCGTAGGCGAGGACTTCGGGACCGCCGAACTGATGAATGCGAACGGCTTTCATGGGGGGCTCCTGCAACTCCAAACGGCAAATTTCAACCCTACAAACTAGCACAAACGCATTGGCTCCGCGTAGGGACGCCGCGCCCGACCGTCCAGTCGAGCGCAACTCGTCCTTCACAGACATCTATGTTTGACCTTCCCGGCTCCGCGAACCATAATCAGCATATGGACCTCTACGAGGAAATCGTCCGCCTGCGAAAAGACGGACGGCGCGGGGCAGTGGCGACCATTGTCAACGTGCGCGGGTCGATTCCCTCGTTCAAGACCGCCAAGATGCTGGTGCGCGACGATGGCTCCATCGTCGGAACCATCGGCGGCGGCTGCGTTGAGGCCGACGTGTGGCAGGCGGCGCGCGAAGTGATGGAATCGGAGAAGCCACGGACCCTGACGTTTGACCTGAATCAGGATCCGAAATACGACACCGGCCTCGTCTGCGGCGGAACGCTGGATATTTTCGTGGAGCCGATTTTGCCCCCCGCAGATCTTTATATTTTCGGCGCCGGCCACGTAGCAGCCAGCCTTTACAAAGTTGCACTCATCGCCGGATTCGACGTCACGGTGGTCGATGATCGCGAAGCCTACGCCAACCGCGAACGCTTCCCCGAGGCGCGGCAGGTGATCGCCGAGGATTTCGACAAGGCCGCGGCGCAGCTCGCGCCCAGCGAGTCTTCGTACATCGTGATCGTCACGCGCGGGCACCACGACGATATGCGAATGCTGCGCTGGGCGGTGCAGACTCCGGCCCGCTACGTCGGGATGATTGGGTCGAAGCGGAAGACCATCACCATCTTCAAAGAGCTGCAACAGGAAGGTCTGCCCGCGCATTTGTTTGATCGCGTCCACGCGCCAGTCGGACTGGATATTGGGGCAATTACGCCGGAAGAAATTGCCGTATCCATCACGGCGGAACTGATCGCGAAACGGCGAAAAGTGGAGCGCGACCTGCCGCACATGAGCTGGTTCCATCGACGGGAACGAGAGTCCGAGGTCGAGCCGAAATCCTAAGTCATTTTCACCGCCAAGACGCAGAGTTCGCCGAGAAATGCGTAGGCAGGTTCGTGTGGGGACGGGCGCCCTCGCCCGTCCAAGCCGAGCGTAAACTCGGCAGCTTGCCAGCGGCTGCAACAACTTTGGATTCGCTTTTCTCGGCGTCCTCGGCGTCTCGGCGGTTATGATCTCGGGATGCCGAAGGAAATCGAAATTAAATTTCGAATTGAGGATCTGCGCGCGCTGGCCCGCGCTCTGAAACAAGCGGGCTTCAAACAGCTCACCCGCTCTACCCACGAAATGAATTCCCTTTACGACCTGCCCGGCCAAAAGCTGCGCAAGCGGGGCGAGATGCTGCGGCTGCGCAAGTACGGCAAGACCTGGGTGCTGACGCACAAGGCGAAAAGCAACGCCGGTCGCCATAAAGTGCGGGTTGAGCTGGAAACGCGTATCGAGAACGGCGAGCAGATGGACGCCATTTTGCGTACGCTTGGTTTTGCGCCCACGTTTCGCTATGAAAAGTATCGCGCCGAGTGGAGCGACGGCACGGGCCACGTCGTGCTCGATGAGACTCCGATCGGGAATTTCGGCGAGATCGAAGGCCTGCCGCGCTGGATCGACCGCACAGCGCGTGCGCTCGGGATCGGCCGCGGCGATTACATCATTCAGACCTACGCTCCCATGTTCTTTGCATGGAAGCGGCGCACGCACAGCAAAGCCACGGAGATGACGTTCAAAGCCCTCCGCAAGAAATCACAAGGCGTTTCACCGCCGAGACGCCGAGAACGCGGAGAAAAATCTGGAAGGCAATGAACCGCTCAGGATCTCATGAAGATCTAGCCGAGCACTTCTCGGCGCACTCTGCGTCTCAGCGGTGAATCCTCTTACGAACTTGCCCCGCAACACTTCTTATATTTCTTGCCGCTTCCGCAAGGGCAAGGATCGTTGCGCCCAACTTTCGCCGCCGAGCGCACCACCTGCTGGACTTGCATGTCACCGGCCCCGGCCATGCGCGCCTGTTCCAATTCTTTCTTTTTCTTGCGCTGGAAGGCTTCTTCAATTTCGTCCACCGATGTGGCAACCTGGCGCGGCGGGCGTCCATTGCCGCCTCGGCCCCCGGTGATGATGGAAGGTACGCCGGCTTCTTGCCCTTCCCCGGACGCATCGCTTGCGCCGACGCCGTCCAGCCTCGCTCCCGACTCCAGCGGGCGTTCCATGATCTGCATCAGGTACAGGTAGCGGACCGTTTCTTCCTGAAAGCGCTGCATCATTTCTTCGAACATGTCGAAGGACTCGCGCTTGTACTCGACCAGCGGATCATGCTGGCCATAACCGCGCAGGTTGATGCCCTCTTTCAAGTGGTCCATGAAAAGCAGGTGATCTTTCCACTGCGCGTCGATCACGCTCAGCATGATCATGCGCTCGTGATAGCGCATCGCCTGGGCGCCGATCAGCGCCTCTTTCGCGTCATAGCGCTCTTTGAGTTTTTCGAAGATGGAGTCGCCCAGTTCCTGGCGGTTCATCTGCTCGGGCTTGAGGCCTGCGGCGTAGATGTCGACGCCGAAGCGGGCGATGATCGCGTCTTTCAGAGCTTTGAGGTCCCAATCGGCTTCGTGCGCTTTGGGCGGACAGTGCCGTTCGAGGATCTCGGCGAGAATCCCGGAGACGTAGTCTTCGACGATGAGATCTTTCTGGTCGAGGCCTTCGAGCAGACGGCGGCGCAGGCCATACACCGCTTCGCGCTGCTTGTTCATGACGTCGTCATACTCCAGCAGGTGTTTGCGGGCCTCGAAGTTCTGGCCTTCAACGGCTTTCTGCGCGTTTTCGATTTGGCGCGTGATCATGCGCGACTCAATGGGAACACCTTCCTCCATGCCGAGGCGTTGCAGCAGTTTCGAAATCCACTCCCTGGCAAAGATCCGCATCAAGTCGTCTTCGAGCGAAAGATAGAAACGCGACGAGCCCGGATCACCCTGGCGCCCCGCGCGCCCGCGGAGCTGATTGTCGATGCGTCGCGCTTCGTGGCGTTCGGTTCCGAAGATGTGCAACCCGCCCGCTTCGATCACCTCGCGATGTTCCTTGTCGGTGTCGGCTTTGTAGCGCGCAAAAATTTCACTCCACTGATCGGTCGGCACCGCGAACTCATTGCCGGCGTAGTACCAAACCGTGCGATTGGGATCGTCCACATCGGCTTCGATCTTACCTTGCGCGGCGCGGAGCGGCTGCGCGATTCCCTTCTTCACGCATTCCTGCTTGGCCATGAATTCGGGGTTGCCGCCAAGCAGAATGTCGGTGCCGCGGCCCGCCATGTTGGTGGCGATGGTGACCATGCCTTTGCGTCCCGCCTGCGCCACAATCTCCGCTTCGCGCTCGTGGAACTTCGCGTTCAGCACGACGTGCTCCTTCAATCCCTTTTTATTCAGCAGGTCGGAAAGGCGTTCGGATTTTTCGATCGAGGTCGTGCCCACCAGCACGGGCTGGCCGCTATCGTGCAGCCTTTGAATTTCATCGGCGGCCGCGAAATATTTTTCTCTCTCCGTACGATAGACGATGTCCGGATTCTCTTTGCGCAGCAGCACACGATTGGTCGGTATGACAACCACTTCGAGCCGGTAGATCTTGTCGAATTCCGGCGCTTCGGTTTCCGCCGTGCCCGTCATGCCCGCCAGCTTTTTATACATGCGAAAATAATTCTGGAAGGTGATGGTGGCGAGCGTTTGATTCTCGCGCTCGATCTTCACATTCTCTTTGGCTTCGATCGCCTGGTGCAGCCCGTCAGACCAGCGCCGGCCCGGCATCAGGCGCCCGGTGAATTCGTCGACGATGAGGACTTCACCGTCTTTAACCACGTACTCGACATCTCTCTTGTAAAGCGCGTGCGCTTTGACTGCGGTTTCCACGTGATGCTTCAGCGCCCAGTTTTCCGGGTCGGCGATGTTGCCGATCCCCAGCAGTTTCTCGACTTTTTCCCAGCCATCGTCGCTGACCGTGATGTTGCGGTGTTTTTCGTCGACCACATAGTCCCCGGTCATGATTTTGGGCTCGCCCGGCTGCGTATCTATTTCTTCGCCCTTTTCGAGCTTGGGGATAATGCGATTCACCTTGTAGTACTTGTCGGTGGACTCTTCGCTGGCGCCCGAAATGATGAGCGGCGTGCGGGCTTCGTCGATGAGGATGGAATCGACTTCGTCGACGATGGCGAAGTTGTGCACGCGCTGCACGCAATCGTTGAGGTCGAACTTCATGTTGTCGCGCAGATAATCGAAACCGAATTCGTTGTTGGTGCCGTAGGTCACGTCGGCAGCGTAGGCGGCGCGACGCTGCTCGTCATCGAGGTCGTGGACGATCACGCCCACCGTCAGGCCGAGAAAGCTGTAGAGCTTGCCCATCCATTCGGAGTCGCGCTTGGCTAGGTAGTCATTGACCGTGACCACGTGCACGCCGCGTCCACTCAGCGCGTTCAGATAAACGGGGAGCGTGGCGACCAGCGTTTTGCCCTCGCCGGTCTTCATTTCGGCGATCTTGCCTTCGTGCAGAACCATGCCGCCGATCAACTGCACGTCGAAGTGCCGCATGTTAAGCACGCGCCGTCCAGCTTCGCGGACTACGGCAAACGCTTCTTCCAGCAACTCTTCGAGAACGACCTTGAGCACTTCGCTGCGCTCTGCTTCGATTTCCTTCTGGCGGTCACTGTTCCGGAAACCGACGTCCGGACGATCAGTATCCGCTTCCGGTTCGTCGGCGATGGAGCTGAGCCGCTCCTGAATGCGGGCGCGAAACTCCGCCGTCTTGCCGCGAAGCTGCTCGTCAGAGAGCTTCTGTATCTCCGGTTCGAGCGCGTTGATAGCCTCCACGCGAGGCTGCAAGCGCTTGACCTCGCGCTCGTTCTTCGTCCCGAAAACCTTGCCGAGCAATGTGTTGATCAAAACGGAAATCCTTCGGAGACACGCGTCCCAAGCATCAGTAAAAGCCTAGCACATTAGATGCGGCAGGGATGGTATGCGGAGCGATCTCTAGCCTTTCGCGGATTTACGGACCTTCCTTCTCTTCGGCTCTCGCGGCGGGAGCTTCCACCTACCCTCGCCGAAGTCGTTCAACCACTGCCGAACTTCTTCCTCCAGAGTGGTGCCCTTTGCTCGCGCAATCTGCTCCGCTCGATCGAGTAGGTCATCGTCCGCACTGAAAGTAATTTTCTTCATCGCCATCGTGTTGCCCTCAATGTTAAGATCGGCCCGGTTCCTAGTTTTCCCCAGCGGTCTTTAGTATATTCACCTCGGACATGCCCACCTTCTACCAGCGGTTTCAGGAATCGGCCCGGAAGTTCCCCGACAACATTGCCCTTGAGATTCAACGGCAGCAGACGGTGGAGCGTGTCACCTTCGCGGAACTGACGCACATGTCGGAGAGCGCGGCGAACTGGCTCTCGACGCGCGTGCCACGGGATGCGCGGGTGGCGATTCTGGCGGCGAACCATCCGCGGTGGGTGGCGGCATATTTAGGGATCATCGCCGCCGGCCGAACGGCGGTTCCGCTCGACACGACTTTCCACGCCGACCAGGTGAATAAGTTGTTGATCGACAGCGGGGCGTCGCTGTTGTTCTGCGACGTGAAGCATCTTCCGGTGGCCGTGGAAGCGGTCGAGGGACTCGGCATAAGTCTAGTGATGACATCAGCGGCCGCCGAACAGAACCTCACACCGGGTGCCCCACTCATCGCCTCTTCTGCGATGAGTGGGTTCGGCGGCACACAGGCTCTGGCCGCCGATCTCGATTCCATCTTCGCCGCCGGCCCCGCTGGCTTTCAGCCCATCGTCCCCGCTGAGGACGACCTGGCGGCGCTGCTCTACACCTCGGGCACCACCGCCGATCCAAAGGGCGTGATGCTCACCCACGCCAACCTGGTCGGCGAGGCGAATTCGGTGCTCGCGGTAGTCAAGATTGGCCCCGAGGATGCGCTGCTGGGAATTCTTCCCATGTTTCATGTGCTCGCGCAGATGGCGAATCTCTTCCTGCCTCTGTTCAATGGCTCGCGCGTCGTGTATCTGGAAACGCTGAACACTACCGAATTGCTGCGCGCTTTGCAGGAACGCAATATCACCGTTGTTTGCGTTGTGCCCCAGTTCTTTTACCTGATTCACGAGCGCATTTTCAAAGAACTGCACAAACGCGGCAGGCTTACGCTGTCGCTGGTGCGCACCCTGATGGCGTTGAACCGCGCGCTGCGCCGAGTCCGAATCAACGCGGGCAAACTTTTCTTTGGAAAGATTCACGCCACTTTCGGCGCTCGCATGCGTTATCTGGTGACCGGCGGTTCGCGATTCGATCCCGCCATCGCTCGCGATTTTTATTCCTTTGGCATCGACGTTCTGAACGCGTACGGACTGACGGAAACTTCAGGCGGCGCTTTCCTCAATACTCCGGGTCACATTGTATTTGGCTCGGTCGGACGGCCTTTCCCCGGGGTCGAAGCCCGGATTATCGAAGAGAAGATTGTCGAAGGGAAGACCGTGGACCCGCAACCGGTGGAAGCGGGCGCGCCGCCCGTGGGTGAGATTGCGATCCGCAGCGCCATCGTCATGAAGGGATATTGGAATCGTCCGGAGGCCACGGCGGAGGTGTTGCGCGACGGCTGGTTCTACACCGGCGATCTGGGCTACTTCGATTCCGGCGGCAATCTATTCATCACCGGGCGGCGCAAGGAAGTCATTGTGCTCGCCAACGCAAAAAATGTTTATCCGGAGGAGATCGAGGCGCACTACCTCCGGGCGCAGTCCGTGAAAGAACTTTGCGTGATGGCATGGGAGGCGCGGCCGGGTGATCCGACGTCGGAGCGGCTGCATGCCGTGGTCGTGCCCAACTTTGAACTGTTGCGCGAACGCAAGATCGTCAACGCAAAAGAGGCGATCCGCATGGACATTGAAGCGCTCTCCCACAAGATCGCTTCAACCAAACGTCTGGGAAGTTACGACATTTGGCAGGAAGAGCTGCCGCGCACGACGACGCGCAAGTTAAAGCGCTTCCAGATAGAGCAGAGGGTTCGGGAGCTGAAACAAAACGACGGCGGCGCTGCGGACATTGGCAAGGAGAACGAGAAGCCGCTAACCGACGACGAGCATTTGTGGCTGGAGCGGGAGGGTGTAAAGCGCGCCCTCGCCATAGTTGCGGAATCGTCCCGGGAGTCTTCGCGCAGCCGACTCGAGGAGATTCGTCCCTCCCACAATCTGGAACTCGATTTGGCACTCGATTCCATGCAGCGCATTGAATTGCTGACCGCGCTCGAGCAGCAGCTTGGCGGCGAGGTGCCCGAGGCGCAACTGGCGGAAATTTATTCGGTGCGCGACCTGGTCGATGCCGTTCTTGCCAGCGCGAGCCGTGGCGAGGGCCAAGCCAGCGCCGAATCCCCGGCTTGGTCGACCATCTTAAGCGAGCCAGTGACCGATCCCGAGGTCCTGGCCCTGGCGCGGCACAATATTTTCGCGGAAGTCTTTTTCTTTCTGCTGGGGAAACTGATTTATCTTTTTGCGCTCGACCGCCTTCACTTAAAAGCGAGCGGACTCGAAAATGTGCCCGAAAAGGGCCCATTCCTGCTCTGTTCGAATCATGAGAGCTATATCGATCCGATGGTGATGGCCGGAGCACTGCCGTGGCGCCTGTTTCGCGATACCTTTGCGCTGGGTACGAGCGACATCTTCGGTAAAGGATTCTTGCGGCGCCTGGCGCGATGGCTGCGCGTTGCGGTCCTCGATCCGGACGCGAACCTGGTGTCAGCCATGCGTGCCGGAGCTTATGGCCTCAGCCAGGGACACATCCTCGTTCTGTATCCCGAGGGCGAACGCACCAACGACGGCAACCTGAGAGTATTCCGCAAGGGTGCCGCGATCCTTTCGATTCACACGCAAGCTCCGATTGTCCCGATCGCGATCGAGGGCTTTTACGAATTCTGGCCGCGTCACAAGAAGTTCCCGAAGTTCTCCGACTTGCAATTGAGATTCGGCAAGCCGATTCAACCTCCGCCACTGAGTGAGGCGAGCGAGGCCGCCTACGAGCAACTGACTTCCGAGCTGAAAGCCAAAGTGGTGGCGATGTGGCAAGAATTGAGAGAAAAGGAATTGCGCGCAAGAAATTCGAGCCGGCCAGAATCTGAATCGAAGATTCCGGCGCTGCCTGAAACCGCGCCTCGTTAACTTTGTCTACCCCTGGTTCTATGCGCCCGCGCTCTTAGCTTGGCCGCCCAAAACCCTGGTGAAGGCGTCGACCACACCGGCGTGGAACTTCTGGCCAGCCCGGGCCACAATCTCCTCTTCGGCCTGGTGCGGCGAGAGAGATTTGCCGGCCGCGCCGCTGATCAATTTTTGGTAGGCATCGGCCACGGCCAGAATGTGCGCCTCGATCGGAACATTGACCGAACGCGCTCCCTGATCCTGCAAAATCTGCTGCGCGACGATGATCGGAATCACCCGCCGCAGCGCATTTCCGACGGCCTGGGTGCGCGCATCGGTCTTGCCGGGCTTGCGGAAACTGGCAACCACTTCGTCGCGGCTCATGTCCGCGGCTTTGTAGAGAATGTCGTTGCTGATGCCGAGCTTGCCCAGATCCCGCAACAACACGGCAGACCGCAGCAACTCGACGCGCTCCGAGCCCAGGCCCATCGCCTCGGCTATTCTGGTCGACGCCTGCACCACACGCTGGTTTTCGCCGGTGCCGAGCTTTTCATTGGCCATGACGTGTTGCAGAACCAGCAGCAGACCGCTGAAACTCTCACGGATGTCGGCGGTCATCGCCTCCTTGCGCTCGTAAAGTGTGCCCATCACGTAGCCGACCACCGCCAAAACCCCCGCCCAGATAGCAAAGTTGAACAGCCGCTCCCCAGGCAGCGACAACGTCTTGTGTGCGGGCATCAGGTTGTTCAGAAAGTCCAGCAGAACGACCAGGAATACGCAGGCAAAGGCGGTGAGAGTCGCGTGCCGGCGTCCGAAGTAGTAGGCCGAGTACAAAGTCGGCAGAAAATAAAAGCAGAGCGCCATCGGCAGCGACTCGGCGTAGAACTGCACCGTCGCCGCGATCAGGAACAACGATAGCAACAGGATACTTTCCTTGGCGATTTTACTCATCTTCATTATCCCGATCGTCCAGGCTTTGAGGACCGACCTGAAAATCTGCGATTTCTGAAAGTCCCTTGCGCGAGCACGGAACTCCCCTGCTGCCATGTTGGACCAATGGCCCGCCCGCGCAAAGTTACCGGGGTAATGAGGCTCTTTTCAGTGACTCGGCGGAAATGTCAGGAACCGGACTGGATCCACGTGAGATTCACGCCTGCCGCAGAAAAAACCGGATCAAGCAAAAAGTCGTGGCGGACATGACCGCCGCCGCGGGAATGGTGACCAGCCAGGCCCACACAATTCGCGTCGCAACGCCCCAACGCACTGCCGACAACCGGTTGACCGCACCCACGCCAACAATGGCCCCGGTAATGGTGTGCGTTGTGCTCACCGGAATTCCGGCCAGGGCAGTCGCGAACAGAGTGATGGCCCCGGCGGTCTCGGCGCAAAAACCGCCCACCGGTTTCAGCTTCGTGATCTTCTGCCCCATGGTGTGCACGATGCGCCAGCCTCCAAAATAAGTTCCGGCGGCGATGGCGGCATTGGCCGCGAGGATGATGGGCCAGTGCAGGTGTCCCCAGTTGCCGAGCATGTCTTCCTTGCTCATGAATCCGGCGGTATAGAGAGCGCCGGCGACGATGCCCATGGTTTTTTGCGCGTCGTTGCCGCCGTGTCCCAGGCTATAGGCGGCCGCCGAGAGCAGTTGCAGTTTGCGGAACCACTTGTCGACCTGTTGCGGCGCTTTGTTTCTCATCAGCCAATAAACGGCAACCATGAACGTGAAGCCCATGACCAGTCCCATGATGGGCGCGACCACAATGAAGATCAGGGTCTTGTACCATCCGGCGGCAATAATCACCGATGGCGCGGAACGCCATCCGACATGGAGTGCCTCGTGTGTCATGGCGGCGCCCGCGTATCCGCCAATCAGCGCGTGCGACGAGGAAGTGGGCAGACCCCACCACCACGTCAGCAGGTCCCAGACAATGGCGCCGAACAGCGCCGCCAGCACCACGTACTGATCCACCGCATCGAGTCGAATCATGCCGCGGCCGATTGTGTTGGCCACCGCGATGCCCAGCAGAAAAGCGGCCAGGAAATTGAATGTCGCCGCCCACACCACCGCCAGCTTGGGAGAGAGAACCCGCGTCGAGACGACCGTAGCAATGCTGTTGGCCGCGTCGTGAAACCCATTGAAGAAGTCGAAAATCAGAGCGACTAGAACCGTAATCACTACCAGCAGGACTTCCACGTTCACCTGGGTTCGCTCCTTTGCGGCAGTGGCATCGGGATGGGCTGGTTCGTATCAGGGCATCGCTTCAGCGATGCCAAAGTTCTTCGAAATCAGACGCCCCTTCAGGGGCTGGGTATCACCGCCGGCCCCCAACCTATGCGCTCTTCAGCACGATCGCTTCTAATACGTTGGCCGCATCTTCGGCCTTGTCGGTTGCCATTTCGAGCACTTCATAGAGTTCTTTCATCTTGATCAGTTGGATGGGATCTTTCTCGTGTTCGAACAGTTCTCCAATGGCCTTGCGGCTGATTTGATCGGCAACGTCCTCGAGCCGGTTAACTTCGTCGCAGTGCTGCATCACCTTGCCATTTTTCTCCAGCAGCGAAACCCCGCGCGCCAGTTCTTCGCTTTGCAGCACCAGGATTCCCGCCAACTCCGCCGCCGCCGCCGTGGGCTGCGCGATTTTATACATCACCAGGCGCGTGGCAGCCGTATTCATGAAGTCGAGAACGTCGTCGAGCGACGACGCCAGATGATGAATGTCTTCGCGGTCGAAAGGCGTAATGAAACTCTGGTTCAGCTTGGTCATGATGGCGTGGATCGCCTTGTCGCCGCGATGTTCTATGGCTTGCATCTGATCGACGCGGGCTTCCAGGTCGCGGGGATCTTCCAGAATGCTGTGCAACAAGCGCGCACCCTCGCTCATGCATGTGGAAAGCTCGGCAAACAAATCGAAAAACTTGGTTTCGCGCGGAAGAAGACGAATCATGACACCGTTAGCTGGTCGAAGGTCGAAACGGGCTACTATCTCACGCCAGGGCAGTAACACGCAAGGAAATCGGTCACCTTCGAGCGGTTGCCAGCAAGGCGTGGCTACCCGTAGAGACGCGGCTTGCCGCGTCTCCTGTGTGCGCCCGTCACTTCGCGCGCGGGTGAGTTTGATCGTAAACGTCCATCATGTGCTTGACCGAAAGCTGCGTGTAGCGTTGTGTGGTCGCCAGCCGCTCATGCCCGAGCAGTTCCTGGATGGCGCGCAGGTCCGCTCCCTCTTCCAGCATGTGTGTGCCGAAAGCGTGACGCAGAGTATGCGGATGAACCTCCGGCGACAGTCCCTTGGCAACCGCGATGCGCTTGACGATGCGCCCCACGCTGCGCGTGGTAAGCCGCCCGCCACGCTGGTTGACGAGCAGCGCGGGCATGCCTTTCACGGGCGTGCTTTTCGCGGGACTGCCTTTCGCGGAGATTGTGTTCTTCGGCGTGCATCTCAAAGTCGCGAGCAGTTGCTGCCGCCACGGCAGGTAAACCGCAAGCGCCGCAAGCGCCGACCCTCCGAACGGGACGTACCGCTCCTTCTTCCCTTTGCCGCGAATCAGAATCGCCTCATCGCTTAGGCTGATGTCATCGAGATTGATGCCCACCAGTTCCGAGTTGCGAATGCCGCAGCCGTAGAGCAGTTCGAACATCAGCCGATCGCGCTCGGGGAACGATGCCACCTCCGGCATTTTGCCGTCGAGCACAAAATTCATTTCCTCGATCGTCGGAACGCGCGGCAGCTTCTTCGGCAGGCGCGGCGTGGAAACCAGCTTCGCCGGATTCTGCTCGACCACGCCTTCCTGCGCCAGCCAGCGATAAAGCGACCGCACCGCGGCCAGTGCGCGAGCGACGGAAGTCTTGCTCAATCCTTTGTCGTACAGATGCGAGAGGAAGCCGCGGATCGCGATATGGTCGATCGTCTTCCAGGCGCGCGAGCCAGCATAGGCGGCAAAGTTGTCGAGATCTCCGGTGTAAGCCTTGATGGTGTGCGCCGAGGCATTGCGCTCCCGCAAGTGGCGCAGGAAGTCGTCGGTGGCGCGTTCGACGATGGTGCGCGAGTTGTTGGCAGCCATGCTCATGAGAAGAAATGTGTAATTGGTGATTTGAAATTTGTAATTTGAAAATCTGGTCAAGGCCGAAACGCAAGTATCGCACCGGTTTGGTTTCAAATTACCAACTTCAAATTACCAATTACAAATTGTTCCTCGCTTTCGCCCGCGGATGATGCTTCGCGTACACGCTCTTCAGCCGGTCGAGAGCAACGTGCGTATAAATCTGCGTGGTCGAAATGTCGGCGTGGCCGAGGATGGTCTGCACCGTACGCAGGTCGGCTCCATTCTCCACCATGTGCGTCGCACAGGAGTGCCGCAGCATGTGCGGACTGGCGCGGCGTCCTGAAGCAAGTCCCGAAGCGAGACCCGCTTTTCCCACCAATTGCCAGACGCGCTGACGCGTCAGGCGCCGGCCTGCCGTGCCGAGGAACAAGAGCGGCGAACTTTTTTTCTTGGCGATCACTTCCCTGCCGTTTTTCAGATATTGCTGTAATGCTTGCTGGGCCGGCACTCCGAGCGGAACCATGCGCTCTTTGTCGCCCTTGCCGCGCACCAGGATGTATCCCATTTCCAGCTTCAGGTCTTCGAGACGCGCGTCGGCAACTTCGGAAACGCGCACGCCCCCCGCATAAAGAAGCTCGATAATGGCATGATCGCGGAGCGCGAGAGCACGACCGCACAGCGTTTCATTGAGAGGAGGCGTTCCGGCCAGCATGGCTCCGACTTCGTCGCGGCTCAGCGCCTTGGGCAACACCTTCCACTGCTTCGGCGAGTCGATGTTCAGAGTCGGATCCTTGTCGATCTTTCCATCGAGCAGCAAATGCCGGTAAAGATGCCGGATGGCCGAAAGCTTTCGTCCCACCGAACGCCCGTCGAGCGAATTAGAAAATAATTCCTGAATGTATTCACGCACGTCTTCCCGCCGCGCTCCGCTCAGAAGGACGCGCCGTTTCTCCAGAAACTCCGCGAACTGCGCCAGGTCGCTGGTGTAAGCGGCAATCGTCAACTTCGCCGACCCGCGCTCGACCCGCAGGTAGTCGAGAAAAGCAGAGAGCGTCCGCGCGTTGGCGTCCGAGGCCATGAGACGAGTATGGGATGTCAGGCGGAACCCGAGAAGTAACGAACAGGATGCGCTCGGATAGTGCTGGCTTTGAGCGACGGTCCTCCGAAAACATTTATGAGATCGCCAGATCGGTTCTATCCCTTCGCGTCGCCCCCGGTCGCAGCAAATCCACCGCATACAGCGCGCCCTCGGGCGTCTCTTCATGCTTGAAGTAGGCGAAGACATCGCGGCCCGCGGCGAGATGCTCATGGATGCGGGCGCCCATCGCCTGTCGTTCTTCGGCGGTATAGCTGGGTTTGCGGTAACGGTAGTAAGCGAAATCGGCGGTGACTACGTCGGGAGTGTCGCGCTCTTCGGTTTCGGCCACACAGAGCGCGATGTTCCGCTCGCGCAGCGTGGCCCACGTTGGCTCGCTCAACCACGATTCGTGGCGGAACTCGAACGCCGTGCGCACACTTCGCGGCAAGCTTTTCAGGAACTCGGAAAGCACCGCCTGATCCGCTTTGAAATTCGGCGGCAACTGAAAGAGCAACGGGCCCAGGCGTCCGGCGCGCTCTAAGGCCTCCAGCGTTCCGAGAAAGCGCTGCAGGAATTCTTCCGCGCTCTTCAGGCGCTTGATGTGGGTTATTACCTGGTGCGCTTTGATGGTGAAGCGAAAATGCCCGGGCGTCTCGGCGATCCAGTTCTGGACGGTCGTCTCCCTGACCAACTGGCGAAAGGTGTAGTTGACTTCGACGGCATTCAATTTCGATGCGTAGAAGTTTAGAAATTTTTTCTGCGCGAGTTTTTCCGGATAGAAAGCGGGCTTCCATGTCGGATAAGCCCATCCGGAGGTGCCAACGTAGAGATGCGCCATGTGGTCTAGTTAGCGCCTGGCTCAGTCAAGCGCAAGCCGGAATTATAACTTGCGACGCTCTTCCGCGGATGGCTTCGCTTTCGTCTTCGTCTTCCTCTTCGGCGTCCTCTCTGGACGCGGCCGCGCTTCGGCTTGGGCCACGCTGTTGATGGCTTCGTCCTCTTCTTTTTCGGATGCGGCAGACACTCCGGCCAACTGCGGCAGCTTCTGCTTCAGTTTCAGTACGGGCTCGAAGAGGTCGCCCATCTTCTCCACGCGCGCGAGCACGTCTTTCGCCTCGAACACCAGTCGGCCCGCATCTTTTTTCTTCAGCGCCTGCTCGACTTCGTCCCAGGCAACCGGCGTCGACACCGTCGGATGCTCGCGCGCGCGCAGAGAGTACACCGAGATCGTCGTCTTGTGCTCGTCGTTCTGGCTCCAGTCGACGAATACCTTATTAGTGCGCACAGCCTTCTTCATATCCGAGACCACCAGTTCGGGATGCTCCTGCTCGAGCAGACGCGCCACGGCGTGGGCAAAAGACTTCGTCTGCTCGTAACTGGTTTTCGTATGCAGCGGGATATAGATCTGCAATCCCTTCGAGCCGGAGGTTTTTGGGAAGCTTTGCAGCCCGAAGTGATCGAAAATCTCGCGCACCCAGAGGCCAACCTGCGCGCACTGCACAATGTTCGCCGGAGGTCCAGGGTCAAGATCAAAAACAATCGCGGTCGGCGTCCGAATGTCGGCGGCCAATGAGAGCGAAGGGTGCAGTTCAATCGACGCCAGGTTCGCGATCCACACCAGCGTGGGCAAATCGTTGACGAGGATGAAATGGATGGTACGGTGGTTGCTCTCGCTCCATATGGGCGCGGTCTTCACCCAGTCGGGCCGATGCATGGGCGCGTTCTTTTCGAAGAAATATTCCCGATCGTCGCCTACGCCTTCCGGATAGCGCTTCATGGTGAGCGGCCGACCGGCGAGATGCGGCACCAGCACGGGCGCAATGCGGACATAGAAATCCACCACCTGCCCCTTGGTGAAACCGGTGGCGGGATAGAGGACCTTGTCCAGATTCGTGAGCTTGAGTTTGCGGCCCTCGACTTCGACGATGGTGGGTGTGGACATGGCGCGGCTACGACTTCAAACGGCTTCAGTATAGTTGGCGCGCAACCAAGCGCGCAGGCCGCCGTTTGACAATCTTCCCTGCCTCCACGTAACTTCGAATTTTTGGTGTTTGTCGTGGAGGCTGAATGAAATCCCGCTTAACTGCTATACAAACAATTGTTGTTTGTTTCGTGCTCTGCTCGCTTGCTCTGGCGCAGGATCTGGCTTCTTTCGAGAAGCGCACCACTGTGAAGAAGCTGGCCAACGGGCTCACTGTCATCATCTGCGAGCGGCCGGAGGCGCCGGTGTTTTCGTTCTTCACGCACGTGGACGCGGGCTCGGTGCAGGATCCCATGGATAAGACGGGCCTCGCGCACATGTTCGAGCACATGGCCTTCAAGGGAACGGACACGATTGGGACGCGCGACTATGCGGACGAGAAAGTCGCGCTGGCGAAAGTTGAAGAGGCTTATGCCGCCTACATCGCCGAGCGCGACAAGCCGGTGGACCGCGACGAGAAGAAGCTCAAGCAACTCGAACAAGGCTGGCGGGACGCGATGGCGGCTGCCGACAAGTTCTCCGCGCCTTACAGCAACGAGTTCGGCAAGATCGTCGAAGGCGAAGGCGGGGAGGACATGAACGCCTCCACCGATCTCGACGAAACTGTCTACCACTACTCCTTTCCCATCAACCGGCTGGAATTGTGGGCCTATCTGGAATCGGAGCGCTTTCTGCATCCCGTGATGCGGCAATTTTACAAAGAGCGCAACGTGGTGATCGAAGAGCGCCGCATGCGGGTGGACAGCAATCCCGAGGGGCGGCTGTTCGAGCAATTCACGGAAGAGGCATTTGCGGCTCACCCTTATCACCGGCCGACCATCGGATGGATCTCGGACTTGAATTCTTTTTCAGCGACCGACGCACAGAGGTTCTTCGATAAGTACTATGTGCCCTCGAACATGGTGGTCGCCGTGGTTGGAGACTTAAAAGCTTCGGAAGCCATGCGGGTGGTCGAGAAATATTTCTCGCGGATTCCGGCGCGCCCCAAGCCCGACACGGCGACGACCGCCGAGCCGGCGCAGAATTCCGAGCGCACGGTCGTGCTGCACGAGCAGTCGCAGCCACTCTATCTCGAAGGCTATCACCGCCCCGATTACCGCAGCCCGGATGACCAGGTCTACGACGCAATCGCCGACCTGATGTCGAGTGGACGAACCTCGCGCCTCTATCGGGCGCTGGTTCGTGACAAGCAGATCGCGTCAGACGCGGAGGGATTTACCGGGTATCCGGGAAATAAATATCCGCAACTGTTCGCGTTTTACGCCACCCCGCTCCCGGGCCACACGCCGCAGGAAGTGGGCAACGCGATTCATGTGGAGATTGAACGGCTGAAGAAAGAAGACATCTCGGATGAAGAGCTGAAAATGATCAAAACGCGAGCCAAAGCCAACCTGATCCGCTCGCTCGGATCGAATGAGGGTCTGGCATCCGAGCTCGCGCTCTATCAGGCGCGCTATGACGACTGGCGGGAACTTTTCCGCTCGGTCGACCGGATCGAAAAAGTTACCAAGGCGGATATACGGCGGATTGCGAATCAGACGTTCGCGCCCGATAACCGGACGGTGGGGATTATCGAGTTTGCCGGCGGGCCGCCGGGAACTGGCGCAGGGCCGCAAGGAGGTGGACAGTGAAGCGCACAAACTTATCCATCTCTGCTGTCGTCCTCGTCATCGTCATTACTTTCTTGAGCGGCAATTTTGGTGTGCAGCTTTGGGCTCAGACACAGACCTGGCAGCAGATAGCGATTCCAAAGCTGCCGGCGTTTCATCCGCCGCAGCCGAAGCGCATCGTGTTTCCGAATGGCATGGTGGTTTTTCTTCAGGAAGACCACGAGTTGCCTACCATTAACGGCATCGCTCGTATTCGCGGCGGCGAGCGCTCGGTTCCGGTGAACAAGACGGGGCTGATCGATATTTACGGCGAAGTGTGGCGCACCGGCGGCACCAAGTCCCAGACTGGCGATCAACTGGACGATTATCTGGAGCAGCGCGCCGCCAAGGTCGAGACCGGTGGAGGCATCGACTCGACGAGCGTGAGCTGGTCGTGTCTGAAAGAAGATTTTGCCGATGTGTTTCGCGTCTTCGAGGACCTGCTGAAGAATCCGGAATTTCGCGCCGACAAAATTGAAATTGCGCAGAAGGGGATGTATGACAGCATCTCGCGGCGCAATGACGATCCTGGGCAGATCGCGGCGCGGGAAGCGGCGATACTGGTGTATGGGGCAAACAATCCGTATGCGCGAGTCGCCGAATATCGAACGGTATCGGCGATCACGCGTCAGGATCTGGTCGAGTGGCATGGCCAGTACGTTCACCCGAACAACATCATCCTGGGCGTAGTTGGAGACTTCGACTCGGCGAAGATGGAAGCCCGTCTGCGCGAGGCTTTCGCGTCCTGGCCCAAGGGATCGCCGGCGCACGATGCGGAACCCGCGAAGCCTGATCCTGCAAAACCAGGATATTACCAGGTCGACAAGACCGACGTGAATCAGAGCACCGTTGAAATGGTGGCGGTGGGCATTACGCGCCACACTACGGATTACTTTGCAACCTCGGTGCTCAACGAGGCTTTCGGAGGAGGATTTTCGTCGCGTTTGTTTAACGACATTCGAACCACCAAAGGGCTCGCCTATGGTGTCGGCGGCGGAGTGGGCGCGGGCTGGGATCATCCCGGAATGCTGCGGCTGATGGTGATGACGAAGAGCAAGACGACCATCGAATCCATTGAGGCACTCGATCAGGAGATTGCCGACCTCGCCAAGCGTCCCATCGACGATGAGGAGATCAAGCGCGCCAAGGACTCGATTCTGAATGCTTTTGTCTTCCGTTTCGATTCACCGGCGAAGGTTTTGCGGGAAAAAATGGCGTATGAGTTTTACGGCTATCCGCTGGATTTTCTGGAGAACTTTCAGAAAGGGATCGAAGGAGTTACGAAGGAAGACGTCGCGCATGTAGCGGCGAAATACATCCACCGCGAGCAGATGGCGGTGCTGGTAGTGGGCAACGTGAGCGAATTCGACAAGCCCTTGTCATCGCTCGGGACAGTGACCAAACTGGATATTGCGATTCCGCCGCCGCCGCCGGGGCTGCTGCCGGAACCGGGAGAGCATCCGTAGGCGGCAGCGGACGAAGCGATTAAACTTGCATCCCGGCTGCCAAGGCACGACCACCGTGGCCTGGACTCTAGCGTGTGCCTTGGACATTTTCCACCCGAACCTCCGCGCGTCACCCTCCGGAGCTTCAACGGTTTACGCTGGCGGCGACTGCCGATCCAGCGTTCGACCGAGCAACCTCTTCAAATTAAGGACCTCAGGAGCATATTCCATCTCCAATCGTTGTCGAAACCCGGCCTCGATGGCGGGACGGCGCTCATAAACAAAATTCAGTCGGCCCGCAATCGCTCTCGCTTCTTGCCACAAAGTCGGAAACGCACGTTCGAATCGCCCCAGCGCTTTGGATCGCTTCAACCGCTGCAACTGCCGCTGCACTGCTTTAGGGCGCATACGCCGGTTACCATTGACGATCTCAAAGCTGCGCCTTCCGTCCGAACGCAGTCCCAAGAATGAGAGCACTTTCTCGTACGCAATGCCGGGAGCTTTGGCGAAATCATCGAACAAGATGACGTGAACCCGCTCCCTACCGAACGCGTCGAAGTATCGTTGAATCTGCTCCGAGAATCTGGTGATTTCGCGATAGCTCAAACTTGGAACGGGTTCACCCCGAAAGGGCCCTAACTGCCAATATCGCTGTTCCTGAGAATCCACCGCCAATTCGAATCGGGTGATGTGTTCGGCCCCGTTGCACAGCCTCATACTATGCAATGAATGAATGACATCGATTGGGTTCCGCAGCATAACTATGATCTGAGCAGAAGGATTGAAGTCGAGAATCTCTTGAGGGGCCCTTCGCGACGCCAAGTACCCTGTCGATGCTTCCCCGATTCGGCTCTTTCCGGTTGCGCGATCAAAATTGCTCAAATATTGCGCCAGCGCGATCAAAATTGCTCAAATATTGCGCCAGCGTTCTTGATTGTCTCTGGTGGCCTAAAATATCGGGAGCGAAAAAGTGGGGCTCTTTGTGCTTCGACATACCTATGTCCGGGTGACCATCCAGATACGCATAGAGCGCAGTGGTGCCAGATTTTGGCGCTCCCACGATGAAGAAGTCCGGTTTGTTTACGGTTGCCATACTCCAACCTCCTCCTTGTCGGGCAATGGGACGTTGGCCTGTCTTGACGCATCCCGCCGGCGCCGCCAGTATCGCGGGAAACTTGCTTGCCGGTCAGTGCGCTTGCTCACTCCGAAAATGTGATGAATGTTTTACCGGGAATTGGGTGTTGCGGCGCAAGTACGGATTTGGAGATCAGCACGCTCGCAGCATTGGCGGAGCGCATTTGGCGGTCGCGCAGATGGAATTGTTTTGAGGCGGTCTAGCTCTTAGTTGCGGTGGAGCGCCGGGCGTCCCCGCCCCACCGCCGAACTGCCGGACCCTTCGGCTCCGCTCAGGGCAGGCTCGCGAGACGCCCGTCGCTCCACAAGCAAGGCAGCGCCAGCCTATAATGTTAGGTCCGCCATGGCGTCCCCTCAGCAAACTGTTCCCCCACCACACAGAGTCAAGAACAATGCCCGGAAGTTCTGGTATCGCGTCAGCGAGGGGCTGGCTGTGAACCAACTCTGGTCGCAGTTCGAAAAGGACGCTCGGTCGAGCTATCGGCTGTACTCGGCGGGGCTGGACAAACTGCAGGAGGAACCGTCCAGATTAAAGCGGGTCTGGCAGATGGCGAAGGCGCTGTTCTGGGCGATCCTGGAAAAGCTGACCCCGGCACGGCGCGTGCTGCTGCTGCTGGCGCTGATCCTGCTGTTCTTTCCTGGCGGCGGGTTCACTTACATCAACAGCGACAAACATGTCGAGGTCCAGGGAGTGGACTTGCATTTCTGGGGCGGGCTGTTGATGTTCGTCGTCTTGCTGCTGGAGCTGGCGGATCGGGTGGTGATGAAACGCGACCTCGAGATCGCCAAGGATATTCAGGCGTGGTTGCTGCCGGGCGCACCGCTGCAGATTCCGGGATACCAGATCGCTTATGCAACGCGTCCGGCAAACACGGTGGCGGGCGATTACTACGATGTGATCGTGCGGCCGGGGCGGAGGTCGAGCGAAGACCCCAGCGAAGACCGCATTCTGTTTGTAGTGGCCGATGTGGCGGGAAAAAGTATTCCGGCGGCGATGCTGATGGCGACCTTCCAGGCCAGTCTGCGGACGTTGTCGACCAGCGGCGTCGCGCTGGCCGAACTGGTGGCCGGCGTGAATCGCTATGCCTGCTCGAACAGCGCAGGTGGAAATCGCTTCACCACCGCTTTTCTTGCCGAACTGGATGCGGCGACAGGAGACGTGGTTTATATCAACGCCGGTCATAACGTTCCCATTCTGCGCAGGAAATCAGGCACGGTGGAGCGGTTGGAGGTGGGAGGCATCCCGGTAGGGATTCTTGCGGACTCGCCATACCAGGTGGGAACGACTCGCCTCGAGCGCGGCGACTGGCTGGTGATTTTTACCGATGGTGTGGTCGAAGCGGTGGATGGGAAGGATGAAGAATACGGCGAAGCGGCATTGCTGCGACTGGTGGATCGCGAGTCGGGCTCAGCTCCAGCAGAACTGCTGCGCAGCCTGCTGACGGAATTGGATGGATACGTAGGAAACACTCCGCAGCACGATGACATCACTTGTTTGCTGCTGAAGCGAAGCTGAGAGGCCAGCTGTCAGCTTTCAGCCGTCAGCTGTCAGTGAAGTCAAAGGCTTCTCCCCGCGCACTCGGCGTCTCTGCGCCCTCTGCATTGAAGCTTTTGCTGAGAGCTGAAATCTGAGAGCTGAGAGCTGCCTTTCTACAATGGCTTCAGGCCGGCGAAGGAAAGGAATTGTCCTGCCGCGATTTGCGCCTGGCCTGGATCCGAGGAAATCCTCTGCACTTGCGCCCAAGCGGAGTCGGCCTCCGCCGCGCGGCCGGCCCGGCGCAGAGCTTGCGCGAAGAGAAGGACATTCACATCGTTGGGATCGACTTTGACCGCGTGCTCGAGCTGAGCGACCGCCGCATCGGACTGCCCCTGACGCAGCGCCAGCACGGCCAAACCAGTCAGCGCCGTGCCGTCGTCCGGATTCAGGCGCAGGGCATTCTGGTAGCTCTCGGCGGCCTGATCGTATTCGTGCAACTGCAGGTGAGCTTGGCCAAGTTCGCTCCACGCCGCGGCCTGAAGCTTCGGATCGGCGGAAGCACCGAGCGCCGCATTGCCTTCCTCGATCGCTTCCCGGGGATGTAGGGCGTGCAATTCGTAATCGCCGAGGGCGAGGAGCTGGTCGGTCGAAAAGGTGTGCAATGCCTTGCCGGCGCGGAACTGCGCGATCGCCTCGTCAGGCCGGCCCTCTCTGGCTAAAGCGAGCCCGAGATGGTTGTGCGCTACGTAATTCCGTTCAGTGATACCCAGCGTATAGCGCCACAAGGTTTCATTGTCGCGCCAGTAGCCGACCTGGCGATAGGTGAGGCATCCCAGAACGAAGCACACGAGAACGGCGGCAGCGGCGAGCCAGGCACGGCGGATCCGAAGCTGGGAGGCCGCGGCGCCCAGGGCCCACGCGTTCAAGGTCCAAACGACCGCGACAAACAAACCGATAAAGGGGATGTACGCGTACCGGTCGGCCATCGCCTGCTCGCCCACCGTGATAATGCCGATCATCGGGACTAAAGTTCCCAGGAACCAGAACCAGCCTACGAGCAAATAGCGGTGCTCACGCCAGCGCAGCACGAGCACGGATATCAGAACCAGCAGCGCCGCCGCTCCCAGCACCTGCCAGCCCGGAAACAAATTCTCCGGACGCGGGTACAGGGGCACAAGCCGAGACGGCCAAAACGCTTTTCCTATGTACTCCAAATAGCAGACGATGACGTTCTCCAACCGCACCGATATTGGAACTTCCGCAAGCGTCCGTACCGAGGCCCCGGCGCGCTGCGCCAGCACGGTGATGACCGCATCCGCCGCGGCAAGAACGAAGAGGGGCAACTTTTCCCAAAGCAGATAAGCGAAAGAGCGTGGGGTGGGAGCCCCAGGCAGACCCACTGCCGCGGGCGCCGCACCCATTCGCTGCAGCGGCCAGTAGTCCCAAAGCAGCAGTACAAACGGCAGGGTGACGATCTGCGGCTTCGCCATCAGGCCCAGCGCAAATAAAACGGTTACCGCCAGGTAGAGATGCCGTGCGCCCGTGCGCGCGTACCGGTCGTAAGCATGGAGAGCGAGCAGGAAGAACAGCATGCTGAGCACATTCTTGCGCTCCGCGGCCCAGGCTACCGACTCGACGTTGACCGGGTGCAGGGCAAACAAGGCACCCACCACCAGACTGGACCAGGTGAATCCCGTGGCCCGCTGCAACAGCAGGAACAGCAACACTGCATTAGCCGCGTGCAGCAGGAGATTTGTGTAGTGGTGGCCAATCGGATTGAGGTGAAAGACTTGGCAGTCCAAGGCATGCGACAACCAGGTCAAGGGATGCCAGTTTCCGTCGCGAAAGGTCGTGAACGACCACTTCACGGTGTCCCAGGTCACGCCAGCCAAAACATGGTTATTCTTCTGAATATAAGACAGGTCATCGAAATCAACGAACTGGTTACGGACGACGGGATTGTAGAAAGCAAGAGTGGCAGCGACCAGCAGGAGACAAAAGACGAGGACGCGATTTTCGCGGGACGCTGGCATGTCGATGAGTGGAGGCGACTCCGTTGGCTGAAGGTGGGCCGCTTCCTAAAAACAATGTTCCACCACTGCTGCTGACGATTCTAACGCGATGTTGCGTGGACTACGACGGCTCTGAATCACCCGCCACCACCCCAAAGTAACAACTCCGCATCAGGTTTATGCCGGCCCGTTTCAAGTTAAGAGTTCCGAAGCATCGTAGTGCGCTTGCAATTACTATAGTGCTCGTGGGGTGCCAGCCAGCCTTCGTGCACGCCTTCAGCGGCTGATACGCTAGCAGTAAAAACAGGTCTCGCGCACAGGAGTCGACGGCTTCTTTTTGTCTGCCGTCTCTGCCGCGTTGGTTCCGGGAATGTGAATAGTTGAATCCATGAGCTCGTCTTCCACTGCCGCGGTCGCGAAACGCCTCGAACAACCGGGAGTCCCGGCTTCCTCCAAGCTGTTTCAGTCGGCGGCGCAACGCACCTTGCTGTTGTGCCTGCTGTTGACGGCCATGGTGCTGGTGGTCTACAACCCCGTAATTCACAACGGGTTCCTCAACTTCGACGACGATGGATACATCACGGCCAACTCTCATGTGAAGGCGGCCCTGAAGTGGACGACAGTGAAATGGGCTTTTACCACCTATAATCAGGGAAACTGGCATCCCCTGACCTGGCTTTCCCACGCTCTCGACTATCAACTTTTCGGCCTGCATGCTGCCGGCCCCCACTACGTGAATGTCTTGCTGCACGCGGTCAACGTCGTCCTTCTTTTTCTGCTGCTGCAGAGCGCCACGGGATGCCGCGGGCGCAGCCTGATGGTTGCCGCTCTGTTTGCGCTTCATCCGATAAACGTCGAGTCGGTGGCATGGGCAGCCGAGCGGAAGAACGTTTTGAGCATGATGTTTTTTCTGCTCGCGCTGTATGCCTACGTCGGGTACGCGCGTCGACCTGGGCTCCGCCGATACGCCGCAGTGGCGTTTTTCTTTGCCCTTGCGCTGCTCTCGAAGCCACAGGTGATTGCGTTTCCATTTCTGCTCTGGCTCTTGGATTACTGGCCGCTGGGCCGGATTGGCGCTCCGGCTGTGCCCTGGCCGGCCGCGCCAGGTGCGAGCGTGCCCAGATCGTGGAGCGGATGGCTGGTATTGGAAAAGTTGCCGCTCCTGCTGCTCTCCGCAGCGAGCGCGCTGGTGACGATGACGGCGCAGAAAGCCAGTGGCGCCGTCCAGACTTTTTCCCAGTACAGCCTGCTCTTGCGGCTGGAGACTGCCGTGATCTCGTATGTGATCTATCTGCGGAAGGCGCTCTGGCCATCGAAACTCGTGGCTATGTACCCGCACCCCGAGAAGCTCTATCCTGCCTGGCAAGTGGGCACGGCCGTAATCTTGCTGCTGCTCGTAACGGCTTTGGTCATCCGCGCGCGCGATCAACGGTATCTTGTCGTCGGATGGTTCTGGTTCCTGGGCAGCTTCGTGCCGATGATTGGGCTGGTGCAGGTGGGCTATCAGGCAATGGCCGATCGCTACGCCTACATCCCGTTCATTGGCTTGTTTCTGATGTCGACCTGGCTGGTTGCCGACTGGGCCCAGGCTTACCGACTTTCCGTTCGATGGCTTGCCATTCCCGCGGTTTCTTGTCTGCTGGTGTTGGGAATCCTCACCTACCGCCAGGTAGGCTACTGGCACGATACGGAGTCGTTCTGGCGGCGCACGGTGGCGCTGACTCAGGACAACTACATCGCTCAGAATAATTTGGGAGACTTTCTGCTCAACCAGGGCAAAACCGAAGAGGCCGCCGCGCACTTCCGCGCCGCACTCGCCATCCGTCCCAACGGCATAGCCGCCAACCTGAACCTTGGCGCCTACGAGGATGGACGCCGCAATCTGCCAGCGGCCATCGAGCGCTACCAGATGGTGGCTCGTGAGGCGGGCGACGTGGGCATGCGCGCGACCGCCTATGGCAGTCTGGGATTTGCCTATCGCGGAATGGGGCAGTCGATGCAGGCCAAGCAGTGTTTCGAGACGGCGCTGCAACTGGAGCCCGATCGGGCCAGAGCCATGGTCGGGCTCGGCTTGATCGCGCAGGAGAATGGCGACCTGGCGGAGGCCATTCGCCTGTACTCACGTGCATCGGCGGTGCAGCCCACTGATGTCGGGTACTTGTTGCTGGCGCGGGCGTTGCAACTGGCGGGGCACGCGAACGAGGCCAACGCGATTTCCGAGAGCGTGGCGCGCTCCTCGCCGGATTTTCCCAAGGCGCTGAAAACTACGGAGTCGCTCCTCTCCGGGAAATAAGCCGGTCATCAAACGGCTGCGGAAAGGGACGGCTCTACAGGCCGCTCAGAGGGCCGGTTTCGATGCCCTGCTCTTAAATTCGAAGAACTTGCGGCATCGTTAAAGGGTGCCCTGATACGAGTCGACTTGCACCACCGGCTGCCAGGCCATCGGGAAGGTGCAAGCGAAAGCAGGCGCAAAAACAGCCGGGGCGAGCGTTCTCACAATGGGAGATACATTATCTGACGGCGGCTTGAAGGTGAAGATGGAGACCAGGGGCAACTGGCAAAATTTGTCAATCCGGATCTCTGAAAGTGTCATACTTAGGGGAATCGAGGGTGCCTGAGAAGGTGACTGCCCCGCAGAAGGTTGCTGAAAACACTGAAGTTTCGCCCAGAAGGACATCTAACTTCCGTCACTTGGGCCTCTGGCCCTCAGAGTGCGATAGTACAAGCGAGTTGGTCATCCAACCAAAACAGTCAAACGGAGACGAGGACAATTTAAATGCGGAAACAAAAGGGCTTCTCACTGATCGAACTGCTGATCGTGGTCGCGATCATCTTGATCATCGCCGCGATTGCTATCCCGAACCTTCTGCGTGCGCGTATTGCGGCGAATGAGTCGTCCGCAGTGGCGTCGGTTCGCACCATCAACACGTCAATGATTTCCTACAACTCGAGCTACCCGACAGTGGGCTTTGCGGCCAACCTGACCGCTCTGTCGGGCACCTGCACCGGCACCGTGGTTCCCACCTCGAGTAGCGCCTGCTTGATCGACTCGACGCTGGCATCGGGCGTCAAGAGCGGTTACAGCTTCGTTGCGACCGGCACGACCAGTGGCTATGTTGTGTATGCAAACCCGACGCAAACGAACACCACGGGCGTGCGCGCCTTCTGCTCGATCGCAGATGCTGTGGTCCGCACCAACACCGCTGGAATCACCACCTGCGCTGGCACCGAGACCCCGCTGCAGTAAGTTTGGATTTGGCAAAGTACCTGGGGGAGGGTACAAGCCGGAGAGAAGCAGAGGAGAAATCCTCTGCTTTTTTTATTGTGGGGCGTTTTCTGGTGCACGTCTTAGATCATTACTCGTTCCGGCCCACAAATCCACTGACACAAAATGTCATTTCCGATGCGAAGGAATGACGGAAGTGGCGAACTTGGGGATGGGGCTGCGATTTGCGTCGCATTCCCAAGAACTTACGGTTCTTGCGGTGAGATCAAGTCCGGCATGAAAAATGCAAGAGTTCTGACTGGAACTTGATCGGCTACTTTCATCCACGATCAGGGAGATGCGATGCGAAGGGCCAAAGGATTTTCTCTTATCGAATTGTTGATTGTAGTGGCCATCATTCTCATCATTGCGGCGATTGCGGTACCCAGTTTTCTGAATTCGCGCATGGCGGCGAATGAGTCGTCCGCAGTGTCGTCGCTTCGCACACTGAACACAGCACAGATTTCATACAACACCACCTATGCGACGGTGGGCTTTGCGACCAACCTGACCGCTCTGGCGGGCACCTGCACCGGCAGCCTTGTACCCACATCGAGTAGCGCCTGCTTGATCGATTCGGTTCTGGAATCGGGCACCAAGAGCGGCTATTCTTTCACTCTGCAGGGCGTAAGCGGCTCTCCGGCGTCCTCCTATCAAGTCATCGCAGCGCCCACAAGTTCGACGACGGGCGTGCACTCCTTCTGCTCGTTCGAAGATGCGCTGATACGCGTCAGCCTGACCGCGATCACAACCTGCGATAGCACGGTTCCTGAGCAACAGTAGCGTCGCACGCGGCGAAGACTTGCGGAGGCCGGCGATACCAACGGTATGGCGCAGCTCCCAGGGCGCTGTCGAGTATCCGGCAAGGAAGATCGCTTATACCGGGCAAGCACCGCAGTTCATCAAGGAGTCCAGGTGAAAAACGCCTATCTAATCCTCATTTCGTTCGCCGCCTCATGGGGATTACTGGCAATCAACCTGGCCAACCACAACGGTCCCGCCGGCCCCACCGGCATCGTCTTCGACGAATACGGTTATACCCAGGCCGCCAGAGACTTTATCGCGGGCACGCCCACGTTCAACCCAGAACATCCGCCCATGGCGAAGTATTTCATTGCCCTTGGGATCAAAATGCTGGGAGACAACCCTTGGGGCTGGCGTATAGCAAGCACCTTATTCGGGGCCTTGGCAGTCTCAATGATGCTAGCGTGGGTGCTCGAGCTAACGGGGAGCAGAACGGCCGCAATCACGGCGGCCGCCCTGCTCGCTCTCAACAACTTCTGGTTTGTAATGTCCAGATTAGCCATGCTGCCCATCTTCAGTTTCTCGCTCTCCCTCGTAGGCCTCTACTGCTACACGGTGGGGCGTAGAAGGGGAGTCGCATGGTCAGTTGCGTCAGGAGCAGCAATGGGCGCGGCCGTTTGCTGTAGATGGAGCGCGGTGGTTGTTCTCGCCATCATCTGCCTGCTCAACTGTACGCGAGCGAAGCGGTTACTATGCTTCACAGCTGCGGCTATCGCGACCTACAGCCTCGGCTTCCTGCCTCTAATGTTCAGGGATCACAGCCAACGGTCGTTCGTTGGCATGAACCTGTTCATACTTCGCTTCCACGAGCACGCCGCTGGCAATCCGTTCCTGGCTCAACCCTGGTACAAGTGGGTGTTCCGCACCCAGCCATGGGACGCAATGGATTTCATGGTAGCCAATCCAGTCATCACGTTCTTCGGACTGGCTGCTCTCGTAGTCGCTCTGTATTACAAGGAGTATTTGCTAGTGGCGCTATACGCCGGGAACCTGGCACTATGGGCGACCGCCGCTCGCCCATTCGAATACTATTACTACTACCTGGAAGCATTCTCGTTCCTGGCGCCCACGATAGCAGTAGCTGTGTGGCGCCTCAACCTGAACAGGAAGCTAGGGTTCAGACCAGAGGTTGCTATCATAGGTCTCGCACTGACCGGATTCATCTACCACTACGGGGCTATGACGGCACTGCCTGCCAACTGGGACTTTACACTGCTCTTCCAGCGATAACTCGGACCGTAATACAGAAGAGCTATTCGTAAGGCCAACGCAGAAGATCCCGCAGGCCAGCCCTGGTCCGGGCCGGCCGGTTTACTTTCGTAATCGCCCGGACAGCCAGAAATCCCCAATCGCGCCGGCATTGCTTATAATTCTCTTCATTAGAATTAACAATTTAGATTCCATATCAAATTCCACGCAAGGGGCTTGGTATTTGCCCGCATAGCCATGGCTGCGATTGAGATTCTCGACCTGGAAAAAAGCTACCTCGTTGGATTCTGGCGCAAGCGGCCGAAACTGGCGCTGCGTTCGCTGCGCCTGACCATCGAAGAGGGAGAGGTGTTCGGCTTCCTCGGCCCGAATGGCGCGGGCAAGACCACCACCCTCAAACTCCTGATGGGGCTGGTATTCCCCACGGCGGGAAGCGCGCGGATTCTGGGTTTGGATATGGACGATCCGCGGGTAAAATCGCAGATTGGATTTCTGCCCGAGCAGCCCTATTTCTACGACCATCTCACCGCCAGAGAGCTGCTCAACTATTATGGGCAGCTTTCCGGAGTTCCGGCAAAAGGGCGCGCGGCGCGAGTGGAGCAGATGCTGGCGCGGGTAGGATTGAGCGATTCGGCCGGGATGCAATTGCGGAAGTTCTCGAAGGGCATGTTGCAGCGGCTGGGTCTGGCGCAGGCGATCTTGCACGATCCCAAGCTGGTATTTCTGGATGAGCCGATGTCGGGGCTGGACCCTATGGGGCGGCGCGAGGTCCGGGATATGATCCAGGAACTGCGGCACGAAGGCAAGACGGTTTTCTTTTCGACGCACATTCTCTCGGATGCGGAGGCGCTTTGCGACCGCGTGGGCATTATCCACCAGGGTGAACTGCGCGGGGTGGGGGCGGTGGCGGAAGTGACTTCGCAGAAACAAGGCAAAGTCGAAATTGTTTTTTGCGCACAAGCGGTGCCGGCGGGTTTGACGAGCCTCGGAGCCGAGGCGCGGGTCAGTGGCGACATGGTGAACGCGGTATTGCCGGAAGAGCAGCAGGATGCGGCGCTCGAAGTGCTGCGGCGCGAGCGCCTCAAACTGATTTCGCTCACTCCGGTGCGCCGTTCGCTGGAGGAATATTACATCCAGAAACTGCGGCCCACGGAAGGCCAGCGAGAACGAGAAGAAGACCGGAAAGGGGTGGGCGCGTGAACTCCGGTCGCAGGAACGCGAACGCTGGGAATCCGAACGCTGGGAATGCGAACGCCAGGATCGGTTATATCGCGTTCAACACTTTTCGCGAGGCGGTGCGCGACCGGGTTCTCTACAACCTGATCGCCTTTGCGCTGCTGCTTTCCGGGGCCTCGATTCTGGTGGGAGAAATTTCGATCGACGTCGAGCGCCTGGTGGTGGTCAACCTGGGCCTGACAGCGGTGTCGCTGTTCGGAGTGGTGATCGCCATCTTCATCGGGATTGGCCTGGTTTCGAAGGAGATCGACAAACGCACGCTGTACACGGTGCTGTCGCGGCCGGTTCGCCGCTGGGAGTTCGTCGTGGGCAAGTTCTTCGGGCTCACGGGAACGCTGGTAGTGAACACGGTCCTCATGGCGATCGGCGTGTTACTGGCGCTGCTCTATGTGGCGCACCGATTCGAGAAGATGGACGCATGGGTACTGGTGGCGCTGTACTTCATCGTTTTGCAGTTCCTGATCGTGTGCGCGCTGGCGCTGTTTTTCTCGTCCTTTTCGACGCCGCTTATGTCGGCGGTCTTCACCTTCGCGTTGTTCGTGATCGGAAGCCTCGCGGAGGATCTGCGGGGCTTTGCTCGAATCACGCAGGGCGTCGGGGGATGGATCGCGACCGCCGTCGCCTATCTGGTGCCGAATTTTTCCGCCTTGAACGTGATCAGCCAGGTGGCGCACGGCGACGCCGTGCCCGGGCGGTTAATTCTGTACAACACCCTGTACGCGCTGCTGTATTCGGCGATGGCCATCTCGGGAGCGGTGTTGATCTTCCAGCGCCGGGATCTGAAATGACGGCCACGCGGCGGGCGAACCTGGTGGCGGCCGCGGCGCTGGTGTTTTCCATGGCGGGCGCGATCGCGACGCTCCATGCCATCGACCACACGCGGCGGGCATCGGCGGCGCAGGAAGCTCTTTACGTGCGCTCCTCCAAGGTGCTGCGGCGCATGAGCCTCGGCTACACCGGCCTGCTGGCCGACATTTACTGGACGCGCGCGGTGCAGTATTTCGGGGAACGGCATCACCACGGTTCCCGCGATTTCCGCTTGCTGGCGCCGTTGCTCGAAGTCACGACCGAACTGGATCCGAGGCTGTTGCCAGCGTATCAGTTTGGGGCCAACTTCCTGGCTCCAAAACCACCCAACGGCGCGGGATTGCCCGGGTCCGCGCTCTTCCTGATGAAGTACGGAATCGAGCACAATCCCGGCCAGTGGCGGCTTTACTACAACCTGGGATTTCTGTACTACACCGAGTTCAAAGACTACGCCAAGGCGGCGGATGCTTTTGCGCAGGGAGCGAAGCTTCCGGTGACTAACGAATACATGCCCATCCTGGCGGCACGGATGGCGCAACATGCGGGCGAATTCGACACGGCGCGCATGTTGTGGCGCATGACTTACGAGAGCACCAAAGACCCCCAGATCCGGGACAATGCGGTCCAACATTTGCTCGCTCTACAGGTGGATGAGGACGTGACGCGGCTGGAACAGGTGGTCGAAAAGTACCGTGAACAAACTGGACGATTACCGGCCAGCATGGGCGATCTGGAGCGCGCGGGGTTTATCCATGGGACGCCTGCCGATCCGAAGGGACGACCGTACAAGTTGATGCCGGATGGGCGGATCGAAGTGCAGGATCCGGAGAGCATTTTCTTTATCACCAAGGGCCTTCCCCCGGGCGCAGCGCCGCCGCAACCGCTGCACCAGATCGAGCCGGAATCGAGGTGAGAAGCGCTTTTCGCTTTTCGCTTTTCGCTTTTGGCTTTTCGCTTTTCGCTTTTGGCTCTGGCTCTTAGCTGAACAGGGTACTCAAACTCGAGTTTCGTATCAGGGCATCGCTTTAGCGATGCCGTAAGACCTTCGAATTCAGATGCCCCTTTAGGGGCTGGCCACAGAGAAAGTTAGTTTTCTTCAGCAATCTGTAAAAGCCAAAAGCTAAGGGCTAACAGCGCCTTCTCCATTTGTTAGCATCCTTGCGTGTCCTCAGATTTCCCTCAACCATTCTGGAGCGCTTTCCGAAGCTGGTGGCGCGAGCAGGCGCGCGAGAACGGGGCCTTGAGCGCGGCTTCCCTGCTGTTCCGGAATCTGTGCGCCTTTGTGCGCGACTCGACGCCCGAGCGTCGGCGGCAGCGCTATGGCGACATGGAGTACGACTGGGAGCATCGCGTCAACACGACCAGCGGCACGGTCGGCTGGCGGGCGCGCCTGCTGGGATTGTTTCATTCCCCTTATCAGCCGACCGACCCAGCTCTGTTTCGGGAGATGATGGCGAGCCTCCCCATCGCGTTCGATCAATTCACCTTCGTCGATCTCGGCTCCGGCAAAGCACGGACGCTGCTGATGGCCTCGGAGTATCCGTTCCGGAAGATTGTGGGAGTTGAGTTGATTGCGGAGTTGCATCGCGCGGCGGAGGAAAATATTCGCGAATATAGGAGCCCGACCCAGCGCTGCCGGCAGATTGAACCCGTACTCGCGGACGCATGCGAGTTCGAACTCCCGGAGGAGCCGCTGGTGCTCTATCTTTTCAACCCGCTGCCGGAGCGCGCATTCTCGGAATTTTTGCAGCGGCTGGCGAAGTCGCTAGCAGGAGCGCCGCGCCCAGTGTGGGTGGTCTATCACAATCCTTTACTGGAAGGAGCGCTCGACGCGTCGGGCTTTTTGGAGAAAGCGGGTGGGACGCCGCAGTATTCGGTGTACCGGACGACAGGCCAGCGCTAGGACAGCCGCAACAAACTCGGCGAACATCCATCGGTGCAACATTCATCTGTGATTAACAGCAGGCAAGAAGGCGCCGAAGTAGAATGGTGTAGGGGAAAACCAACGTTGAATCTCAGGTTCTTTTTTTGTTGGCTGCTGCTCGTGGCGATCACAATCCCCGCGCAAGCCGAGGACATCCGCCAGTTCGCCCGCGCGGTCGACGACCACTACAACCACCTGCGCAGCCTCGAATCGGACTTCACTGAGATCTATCGGGGCGATGGTCCGGAGCGTGTGGAATCGGGCACCTTGTGGTTGAAAAAGCCGCGCAAGATGCGGTGGGAATACCGTTCCCCGAATGAGAAGCTGTTTATCAGCGACGGTCAGGATGTGTGGTTCTACCTGCCGGCGGAACGGCAACTCAGGAAGACGGCACTGCGGAAGCTCGACGACGTGCGGTCACCGGTGGTATTTTTGCTCGGTAAGACCAAGCTGGAGAATGAATTACGAGGACTTTCCAAAGCTGTGGATCAATCCCCCCTGGACCCCGCTAACACCCTCTTGCGCGGGGTTCCGCAGGGCGTCGTTCCGCAGAGCGCGGCGGCCCAAGTCAGCGAGGTGCAACTGGAGATCACTCCCTCCGACCAGATTGTCCGCATTGTATTGATGGAAGCGGACGGGGCGACGACGGAGTTCCGCTTTGCGGGCTGGAAAGAGAATCTGGAGTTGAGCGACACCCGATTTCAGTTCAGCCCTCCGCCGGGGGTGGAGACGGTGGAAGGAGTGCTGGGACCGTAGGCGTCCCGTAGAGACGCGGCAAGCCCCGTCTCTACAGCGGGTTACTTGCGTACTACACAGATGGGCAGGTTGCGGTAAGGGCTTTGGGAGCAGGATGTTACACTTGGTCTGAGAAGCTCAACACTGCCGAACCAACAACTCGGAAGCAGACGTTAGAGAATGGCACAATTCCTGGTCAAAGTCGCCGACGAACAGGGCCATCTGCGGCAGCAGGTGGAGCACGGGTATTCCGAAGCCGAGGTCCACGACCGGTTCACGCAGCAGGGTTACCTGGTGTACTGGGTCAAGCCCCGGACCATCCTCAGCACGGGTGGGGGCCAGTTCGGGCGGCGCAGCAGCAAGCTGCGACAGTCTGCGTTTCTGATCTTCAACCAGCAGTTTCTCACCCTGATCAAGGCGGGACTGCCGATCCTGACATCGCTGGATCTTTTGATCAAGCGGCAGCGGGACAAGAATCTGCTGCAGTTGCTGGGAAACGTACGGGAGCGGGTAAAAGGCGGCGAGTTGCTGTCCGATGCCTTCTCCGCCCAGCAGGTGTTTCCGAAAATGTACACGACCACGCTGATGGCGGGCGAGAAGAGCGGCAACATGGAAGAAGTTCTGGGCCGCTATATCGCGTATCAGCGCATGGTGCAGACTTTCCGTAAGAAGCTTCTGGTGTCACTGGTGTACCCGGCGCTGCTGGTTTCGGTAGTGACGGTGATGCTTATCTTTCTAATCACCTACGTGGTGCCAAAGTTTGCCGACCTGTTCAATAACCTGGGAGCGGAGCTGCCGGCGATCACGGTGTTCATGCTGTCGCTCGGTTTGAACGCGCAGAGATACGGCTGGCTGGTGTTGTTGGTTGGGGCGGTGGCAGTCGTTCTGCTGTTACGGTGGAAGCAGAGCGATCGCGGGGCCGAACGCGTTGACCGGTTCTTGCTCGCGCTGCCGCTGATCGGGGAAATCCGGCTGAAGTACCAGGTGGCGAATTTCTCGCGCATCCTGGCCACGCTGCTGCAGGGCGGCTTGCCTTTGGTGCCGGCCATGGAAACGGCCGCCGAATCGATGAGCAGCCGGCAGATGGTAAACGGGGTCAACGCAGCGGCGGAACTGGTGAAAGAAGGACAAAGCCTGGCGCATAGCCTGGAAGCTCAGAAGATGTTTCCCGATCTCGCAGTGGAAATGCTGGAGGTCGGCGAATCGACCGGCGCGCTGCCGGCCATGCTCGGTTCGGTGGCCGAGTTTTACGAAGAGGACGTGCAGACGGCTCTGAGCGCAGCCATGGCGCTGATTGAACCGCTGATCCTGATCGTCATGGCGGTCTTTGTCG
>Ga0224558_1000653_pt1 | contig 40135 bp, 38 predicted proteins | sample 714S32024metaG_FD_180682 | JGI IMG/M metagenome (GOLD analysis project Ga0224558, IMG submission 180682) | Peat soil microbial communities from Stordalen Mire, Sweden - 717 S3 20-24 | ecosystem: Environmental > Terrestrial > Soil > Wetlands > Peat | place: Sweden: Norrbotten County, Stordalen... | reverse complement strand
GTGAAACCCATTGAAGAAGTCGAAAATCAGAGCGACCAGAACCGTAATCACTACCAGCAGGACTTCCACGTTCACCCGGGTTCGCTCCTTTGCGGCAGTGGCATCGGGATGGGGCTGGTTCGTATCGGGGCATCGCTTCAGCGATGCCAAAGTTCTTCGAAATCAGACGCCCCTTCAGGGGCTGGGTATCGCCGCCGGCCCCCAACCTATGCGCTCTTCAGCACAATCGCTTCCAATACGTTGGCCGCATCTTCGGCCTTGTCGGTTGCCATTTCGAGCACTTCATAGAGTTCTTTCATCTTGATCAGTTGGATGGGATCTTTTTCGTGTTCGAACAGTTCCCCAATCGCCTTGCGGCTGACTTGATCGGCAACGTCCTCGAGCCGGTTCACTTCGTCGCAGTGCTGCATCACCTTGCCATTTTTCTCCAGCAGCGAAACTCCGCGCGCCAGTTCTTCGCTTTGCAGCACCAGGATTCCCGCCAACTCCGCCGCCGCCGCCGTGGGCTGCGCGATTTTATACATGACCAGGCGGTTGGCGGCCGTATTCATGAAGTCGAGGACGTCGTCGAGCGACGACGCCAGATGATGAATGTCTTCGCGGTCGAAAGGCGTAATGAAACTCTGGTTCAGCTTGGTCATGATGGCGTGGATCGCCTTGTCGCCCCGATGTTCTATGGCTTGCATCTGGTCGACGCGTGCTTCCAGGTCGTGGGGATCTTCCAGAAGGCTGCGCAACATGCGCGCACCCTCATTCATCTGGGTGGAAAGTTCGGCAAACAATTCGAAAAACTTGGTTTCGCGCGGAAGAAGACGGATCATGACACCGTTAGCTGGTCAAAGGTCGGGAACGGGGTACTATCTCACGCCAAGGGAGCAACGCGCAAGGAAACCGGTCACCTTCGAGCGGTTGCCAGCAAGGCCAGGCCACTCGTAGAGACGCAGCTTGCCGCGTCTCCTGCGCGCGCCGTCACTTCGCGCGAGGGTGGGTCTGATCGTAGACGTTCATCACGTGCTTGACCGAAAGCTGCGTGTAGCGTTGTGTGGTCGCCAACCGCTCATGCCCGAGCAACTCCTGGATCGCCCGCAGGTCCGCTCCCTCTTCCAGCATGTGCGTGCCAAAAGCGTGACGCAGAGTATGCGGATGCACCTCTGGCGACAGTCCCTTGGCAACCGCGATGCGCTTGACGATGCGCCCCACGCTGCGCGTGGTAAGCCGTCCGCCGCGCTGGTTGACCAGCAGCGCGGGCGTGTCTTTCGCGGCCATGTTTTTCGCGGAAATCGTCCGCTTCGACGTATTTCTTAAAGTCGCGAGCAGTTGTTGCCGCCACGGCAGGTAGACGGCAAGCGCCGCCAGCGCCGACCCTCCGAACGGGACGTACCGTTCCTTCTTGCCTTTTCCGCGAATCAGAATGGCTTCGTTGCTGAGGCTGACGTCATCGAGATTGATGCCCACCAGCTCCGAGTTGCGAATGCCGCAGCCGTAGAGCAGTTCGAACATCAGCCGATCGCGCTCCGGAAACGATGCCACCTCCGGCATTTCGCCGTCGAGCACAAAATTCATTTCCTCAATCGTCGGAACGCGCGGCAGTTTCTGCGGCAGCCGTGGCGTGGAAACCAGCTTCGCCGGATTCTGCTCGACCACCCCTTCCTGCGCCAGCCACCGGTAAAGCGACCGCACCGCGGCCAGCGCCCGGGCAACGGAAGTCTTGCTCAATCCTTTGTCGTACAGATGCGAGAGGAAGCCGCGGATCGCGATGTGGTCGATCGTCTTCCAAGCGCGCGAGCCGATGTAGGCGGCAAAATTGTCGAGATCTCCGGTGTAAGCCTTGATCGTGTGCGCCGAGGCATTGCGCTCCCGCAAGTGGCGCAGGAAGTCGTCGGTGGCGCGTTCGACGATGGTGCGCGAGTTGTTGGCAGCCACGCTCATTGGGGAGGAAATTGGTAATTGAGTAATTTTGTAATTTGGTAATTTGAAACCGGTCCCGTGCCGCACTCCGCGTCTCGGCCTTGGTCTGATTTTCAAATTACCAAATTACAAAATTACAAGATTACGAATTGTTCCTCGCTTTCGCCCGCGGATGATGTTTCGCGTACACGCTCTTCAGCCGGTCGAGTGCAACGTGCGTATAAATCTGCGTCGTCGAAATGTCGGCGTGGCCGAGGATGGTCTGCACCGTGCGCAGGTCGGCGCCATTCTCCACCATGTGCGTCGCGCAGGAGTGCCGCAGCATGTGCGGACTGGCGTGGCGTCCCGAAGCAAGTCCCGAAGCGACGCCCGCTTTCCCGACCAACTGCCAGATTCGCTGACGTGTCAGGCGCCGGCCTCCCGTACCTAAGAATAAGAGCGGCGAACCTCTTTTCTTTGCTATTGCTTCCCTGCCGTTTTTCAAGTATTGCTGTAATGCTTGCTGGGCCGGCACTCCGAGCGGCACCATGCGCTCTTTGTCGCCCTTGCCTCGCACCATGATGTATCCCATTTCCAGCTTCAGGTCTTCAAGACGTGCGTCGGCGACTTCCGACACACGCACGCCCCCGGCATAGAGAAGTTCCAGCATGGCATGATCGCGGAGCGCCAGCGCCTGCCCCTGCGCGGTTTCATTTCGCGGCTGCGTTTCCGCCAGCATGGCTCCGACTTCGTCGCGGCTCAGCGCCTTTGGCAGCACCTTCCACTGCTTCGGCAGGTCGATGTTCAGAGTCGGATCCTTGTCGATCTTTCCATCGAGCAGCAAATGCCGGTAAAGATGGCGGATGGCCGAAAGCTTCCTTCCCACCGAGCGCCCATCGAGCGCATTCGAAAATAATTCCTGGATGTATTCGCGCACATCTTCGCGCCGCGCTCCGCTCAGAACCACGTGGCGCTTCTCCAGAAACTCCGCGAACTGCGCCAGGTCGCTCGTGTAAGCGGCAATCGTCAACTTCGCCGATCCGCGCTCCACCCGCAGATAGTCGAGAAAGGCAGAGAGCGTGCGGGAATTGGCATCCGAGGCCATGAGATGAGTATGGGAGGTCAGATCGGACCCGAGAAGTAACGAACAGGATGCGTGCGCGGATAGTGCGGGTTTTAAGCGCTCGTCCTCTGAAAACATTGATGAGATCGCCAGATCGCTTCTATCCCTTCCCGTCGCCCTCCGCTCGCAGCAAATCCACCGCATACAGCGCGCCCTCGGGCGTTTCTTCGTGCTTGAAGTAGGCAAAGACATCGCGGCCCGCGGCGAGATGCTCGTGGATGCGGGCGCCCATCGCTTGGCGTTCTTCGGCGGTGTAGGTGGGTTTGCGGTAACGGTAGTAAGCAAAATCGGCGGTGACTACGTCGGGAGTGTTGCGCTCTTCGGTTTCGGCCACGCAGAGCGCGACGTTGCGCTCGCGCAGCGTGTTGCAGGTGGCGTCGGTGAACGTTGGCTCGGCCAACCAGGATTCGTGGCGGAACTCGAACGCCGCGCGCACACTTCGCGGCAAGCTTTTCAGAAACTCGGAAAGCACCGCCTGATCCGCTTTGAAATTCGGCGGCAACTGAAAGAGCAACGGGCCGAGGCGTCCGGCGCGCTCTAAGCCCTCCAGCGTTCCGAGAAAGCGCTGCAGGAATTCTTCCGCGTTCTTCAGGCGCTTGATGTGGGTGAGCACCTGGTGCGCCTTGATGGTGAAGCGAAAATATTCGGGCGTTTCGGAGATCCAGTTCTGGACGGTCGTCTCTTTAACCAACTGGCGAAAGGTGTAGTTGACTTCGACGGCATTCAATTTCGATGCGTAGAAGCTCAGGAATTTCTTCTGCGCGAGTTTTTCCGGATAAAAAGCGGGCTTCCATGTCGGATAAGCCCATCCGGAGGTGCCAACGTAGAGATGCGCCATGTGGTTTGGTAGCGCCTGGGTCAGTCAAGCGCAAGCCGGAATTATAACTTCTGGCGCTCTTCCGCGGATGGCTTCGCTTTCGTCTTCGGCTTCGTCTTCGGCTTCGTCTTCCTCTCCGGGCGCGGCCGCCCTTCGGCCTGGGCTGCGATGCCGACGCCTTCGTCCTCTTCTTTTTCCGATGCGGCAGGCACTCCGGCCAACTGCGGCAGCTTCTGCTTCAGTTTCAGCACGGGCCCGAACAGGTCGCCCATCTTCTCCACGCGCGCGAGCACGTCTTTCGCTTCGAACACCAGTCGCGCCGTATCTTTTTTCTTCAGCGCCTGCTCGACTTCGTCCCAGGCGACCGGCGTTGACACTGTCGGCTGCTCGCGCGCGCGCAGGGAGTAAACCGAGATCGTCGTCTTGTGCTCGTCGTTCTGGCTCCAGTCGACGAATACCTTATTGGTGCGCACAGCCTTCTTCATATCCGAGACCACCAGTTCGGGATGCTCCTGCTCCAGCAGGCGCGCCACGGCGTGGGCAAAAGACTTCGTCTGCTCGTAACTGGTTTTCGAATTCAACGGGATATAGACCTGCAGTCCTTTCGAGCCCGAGGTTTTCGGAAAACTTTGCAGCCCGAAGTGATCGAAAATCTCGCGCACCCAGAGGCCGACCTGCGCGCATTGCACAATGTTCGCCGGAGGTCCAGGGTCAAGATCAAAAACGATCGCGGTCGGCGTCCGAATGTCGGCAGCCAGCGCGAGTGACGGGTGCAGTTCAATCGAGGCCAGGTTCGCGATCCACACCAGCGTGGGCAAATCGTTGGCAAGAATGAAATGGATGGTGCGGTGGTTGCTCTCGCTCCAGATGGGCGCGGTCTTCACCCAGTCGGGCCGATGCATAGGCGCGTTCTTTTCGAAGAAATATTCGTGATCAACGCCTTCGGGATAGCGCTTCATGGTGAGCGGCCGTCCCGCGAGATGCGGCACCAGCGCCGGCGCAATTCGGACGTAAAAATCCACCACCTGCCCCTTGGTGAAACCGGCGGCGGGATAGAGGACCTTGTCCAGATTCGTGAGCTTGAGCTTGCGGCCCTGCACGTCGACGATGGTGGGAGCGGACATGAAGTGTTGTGAGCTGCAACTTCAAAACGGCTCCCAGTATAGTTGCTCCCACGCTTGAAAGGGATGCTGCTTTGGTCTAGTGTGTCTGGTTGGAGACTTGCCGCCGTTTCTACATCGGCACCGTGTTAACTGTTCACTCTTCGTGATGCGTGGAGCGCGCTATCGGCAAGTCGCGGGATGACAATTCACAACTCGAGGCAAGTATGCGAACTCGCATGTTCTGTGTTTTTTCTTTGCTGCTGGCCGCTGTCCTCTGTTCGGCTCAGACCAGTTCGCCTTCATCAAGCATTCCCCACGAAATCCCCGTCTTCGACACTAACGCCATCGATAAGTCCATCGATCCTTGCGTGGACTTCTATCAGTACGCTTGTGGAACCTGGATGAAGAACAATCCCATTCCTCCGGACAAGGCGCGGTGGGGGCGATTCGATGAGCTCTTCGAGCGCAATCTTTATATTTTGCGAGACATACTGACCGAGGCGCAGGCTCCCGGGAAACGCTCGGCTACGGAGACCATGGTGGGTACTTTCTATGGCTCGTGCATGGATGAGAGTGCGATCGAGAAAAAGAAGACTGCTCCGCTGATGCCGGAACTGGAACGGATTCACGGCATCAAGACGGAGGCGGATCTAATGCGGCAGATTGCAGCCATGCACCGCAACTCGATTTCGGCACTGTTTGATTTCTCCTCGCAGCCCGACATGCACGATTCCTCCGAAACCATTGCGAATCTCGACCAGGGCGGGATCACGCTGCCCGATCGCGACTACTACATAAAGGACGATCCGAAGTCGGTAGAGACGCGGCAGAAGTACGTCGAGCACGTAGAGAAGATGTTCGAGCTCGCCGGGGACAAGCCGGACGTGGCGGCGGCTGAGGCCAAAACCGTGCTCACCGTGGAGACGGGGCTGGCGCAGGCTGCGATGGACCGCACGGTTCGGCGCGATCCTAAAACGCGCGACCATAAGATGACGGTCGCGGAAATTGCTGGCGCGGCTCCCAATTTCAACCTTGCTGTCTACTTTGCCGATAATGGCTCGCCCAGGTTCACTTCGCTTAACGTGAGCAACCCCGATTTCTTCAAGCAGGTGAACCAGCAGCTCGGCACCATGCCACTCGAAGACTGGAAGGTATATCTGCGCTGGAAAACGATTGACGAGTACGCTCCGGTCCTGACCAAGGCTTTCGTCGAAGAGGATTTTCTGTTCAACGGCAAGTACATGTCGGGAAAGAAAGAAATGGAGCCGCGCTGGAAACGCTGCGTGAAAGCTACCGACGGGAACCTGGGCATGGCGCTGGGCAAGCTCTATGTCGACCGCACCTTCGGCGCCGAAGGCAAGGAGCGCACTTTGAAGATGGTGCAGGCGATCGAGAATGCGATGCGTCAGGACATTGGCCAGTTGACATGGATGTCGGACACTACCAAGAAAAAGGCCTATGAGAAGCTCAACACCATTGTCAACAACATTGGCTATCCCGACACGTGGCGCGATTACAGCACGGTGGTGATCAAGCCTGACGATTATGCCGGCAATACTGTGCGCGCGGAGGCGTTCGACGTGCAGCGGGACTATAAGAAGATCGACAAGCCGACGGACCGCAAGGATTGGAGGATGACTCCGCCGACGGTTAATGCCTACTACCGGCCTCCGATGAACGATATCAACTTTCCCGCGGGCATTTTGCAGCCTCCGTTTTACGGCAAGCTGATGGATGACGCTGTGAACTATGGCGCCATCGGCGTGGTGATCGGACATGAACTCACGCACGGCTTCGACGACCAGGGTCGCAAGTACGATGCCGAGGGCAACTTCCGCGATTGGTGGACGCCGGAGGACGCCAAGGAATTTGAGGCGCGCGCGGATTGCACGGCCAACGAGTATTCGAACTTCGTCTCCGTGAAGGACGACAAGGGCGAGGTCAAACTCAATGGCAAATTGACGCTGGGCGAAAATACCGCCGACAACGGTGGGCTGAAGCTGGCGTACATGGCACTGAACTCCATTATTGGCGACACGCCGGTGAAGCCCCTCGATGGATATGGCGCTACGCAGCGGTATTTTCTTGCGTATGGGCAGATCTGGTGCCAGAACGTGACCGATCAGGAAGCGCGGAAGCGGGTGATGACCGATCCGCATTCCCCGGGACGCTGGCGTGTGAATGTGGCGGTGCAGAACTCAGCCGGGTTCCAGCAGGCCTTTGGGTGCAAGGCGGGACAGCCCATGGTTGCCGAGAACGCCTGCCGCGTTTGGTAGGTACGTTGCATATCAGAATCAGAGAAGCCGGGTTTGACAATCTTCCCTGCCTCCACGTAACTTCGATTTTTGGCGTTCCGTCGTGGAGGCTGAATGAAATCCCGCTTAACTTCTATACAAACAATTGTCGTCTGTTTCGTATTGTGCTCGCTCGCTCTCGGCCAGGACCTGGCTTCTTTCGAGAAGCGCACCACCGTGAAGAAGCTCGCCAACGGCCTCACCATCATCATCTGCGAGCGGCCGGAGGCGCCGGTGTTTTCGTTCTTCACGCACGTGGATGTGGGCTCGGTGCAGGATCCTATGGACAAGACAGGCCTCGCACACATGTTCGAGCACATGGCCTTCAAGGGAACGGACACGATTGGGACGCGCGACTATGCCGGCGAGAAAGTTGCGCTCGCGAAAGTCGAAACGGATTATGCCGCCTACATTGCCGAGCGCGACCAGCCGGTGGGACGCGACGAACAGAAGCTCAAGCAGCTCGAGCAAAGCTGGAAGGACGCGATTGCGGCCGCCGACAAGTTCTCCACGCCTTACAACAACGAGTTTGGCAAGATCGTCGAAGGCGAAGGCGGGGAGGGCATGAACGCCGATACCAGTTACGACGAGACCCAATACTTCTACTCGTTCCCCATCAACCGGCTGGAATTGTGGGCCTATCTGGAATCGGAGCGCTTTCTGCATCCCGTGATGCGGCAGTTTTATAAAGAGCGCAACGTGGTGATCGAAGAACGCCGCATGCGGGTGGACAGCAATCCCATTGGGCGATTGCTCGAGCAATTCACTGAAGAGGCATTCGCGGCGCATCCTTATCATCGGCCAACGATTGGGTGGATCTCGGACCTGAATTCTTTTTCGGCAACCGACGCGAAGAATTTCTTTGACAAGTATTACGTGCCCTCGAACATGGTGGTCACGGTGGTGGGAGACGTAAAAGCTTCGGAAGCCATGCCGATTGCGGAGAAATATTTCTCGCGGATTCCGGCGCGTCCCAAGCCCGACACGGCGACGACCACCGAGCCGCCGCAGAATTCGGAGCGGACGGTGGTGCTGCACGAGCAGTCGCAGCCGATCTATCTCGAAGGCTATCACCGGCCCGATTACCGCAGTCCGGATGACCAGGTATACGACGCGATCGCCGACTTGATGTCGAGTGGACGCACGTCGCGGCTTTACCGGGCGCTGGTCCGCGACAAGCAAATCGCTTCCGACTCGGCCGGATTTACTGGGCTGCCGGGAAACAAATATCCGCATTTGTTCGCGTTTTATGCGGTGCCGATCCCCGGCCACAAGCCGCAGGAGATGGCGGATGCGATTCATGTGGAAATTGAACGCCTGAAGAAAGAAGATATTTCGGATGAAGAGCTGAGAATGATCAAGACGCGAGCCAAAGCGAATCTGATCCGCTCGCTTGGATCGAATGAGGGTCTGGCGTCCGAGCTTGGATTGAATCAGGCGCGCTATGACGACTGGCGGGAACTGTTCCGCTCGGTCGACCGGATCGAAAAGGTTACCAAGGCAGATATTCGGCGGGTCGCGAATCATACCTTCACGCCCGATAACCGGACGGTGGGGATCATCGAGTTTGCCGGCGGGCCGCCGGGAACTGGCGCAGGGCCGCAAGGAGGTGGACAGTGAAGCGCGCACGGTTTCCCTTCTTTGCTCTCGTCATTATCGCTGTCGTTGTCATTAGCTTCTTTGGCGGCAATGGGCAACTGTGGGCACAGACTCAGCAGACCTGGCAGCAGATACCGATTCCAAAGCTGCCGGCATTTCATCCGGCGCAGCCGAAGCGCATCGTGTTCCCGAATGGCATGGTGGTTTTTCTTCAGGAGGACCACGAGTTGCCGACCATTGAAGGCAGCGTTCGCATTCGCGGCGGCGAGCGCCTGGTTCCGGCGAACAAGACGGGCCTGACCGAGATTTACGGCGAAGTGTGGCGCACCGGCGGCACCAAAACCCAGACTGGAGATCAACTCGACGACTATCTGGAGCAGCGCGCCGCCAAGGTTGAAACCGGTGGCCGCATCGACTCGACCAGCGTGAGCTGGTGGTGTTTGAAAGAAGATTTCGACGACGTGTTTCGCGTGTTCGTGGACCTGCTGAAGAATCCGGAGTTCCGCGCCGACAAAATCGAAATTGCTCAGAAGGGGATGTACGACGGCATCTCGCGGCGCAATGACGATCCTGGGCAGGTCGCGGGTCGGGAAGCGGCGAAACTGGTATACGGCGCAGACAATCCGTATGCGCGAGTCCCCGAGTATCGAACGGTGGCGGCGATCACGCGTCAGGATCTGGTCGAGTGGCATGACAAGTACGTTCACCCGAACAACATCATCCTCGGCGTGGTCGGCGACTTCGACTCGGCCAAGATGGAAGCTCGTCTGCGCGAGGCGTTTGCCTCGTGGCCCCGGGGCCAGGGGGCGTACGATCCGCAGATCAAGCCGGTTCCCGCCAAACCGGGCTATTACCAGGTCGACAAAACCGACGTGAATCAAAGCAACATTCAAATGGTTGCGCTGGGCATTACGCGCCACACTACGGATTACTTTGCGACCTCGGTGTTCAACGAGGCCTTCGGCGGAGGATTTTCGTCGCGGCTGTTTAACGACATTCGAACCACTAAAGGGCTCGCCTACGGAGTCGGCGGTGGAGTAGGCGCGGGCTGGGATCACCCCGGGATGCTGCGGTTGATGGTGATGACGAAGAGCAAGACCACGATCGAATCCATTCAGGCGCTCGATGAGGAGATCGCCGACCTCGCCAAACGTCCCATCAGCGCTGAGGAAATCAAACGCGCCAAGGACGCGATTTTGAATTCCTTTGTCTTCCGTTTCGATTCACCGGAGAAGGTTTTGCAGGAAAAAATAGCTTACGAATTTTACGGCTATCCGTTGGATTTTCTGGAGAACTTTCAGAAAGGGATCGAAGGGGTCACGCAGGAAGACGTAGCGCGGGTAGCGGCGAAGTACATTCACCGCGATCAGATGGCGGTGCTGGTGCTGGGCAACGTGAGCGAATTCGACAAGCCATTGTCATCGCTCGGGACGGTTGACAAACTGGATATTGCGATTCCGCCGCCACCTCCTGGGCTGGCGCCGGAACAGAGCGAGCATCCGTGAACCGGCGCCAGCCTATAATGATGGCTCCGCCATGGCATCTTCTCAGCCGACTGTTCCGCCAGCATCCCGACGCAGGGGCAACGCCCGGCAGTTCTGGCATCGCGTAAGCGAGGGGCTGGCCGTGCACCAGCTCTGGTCGCAGTTTGTAAAGGACGCGCGCTCGAGTTACCGGCTCTACTCGGCGGGGCTGGACGATCTGCAGACGAAAGGGTCGCGCCCGCGCCGGGGCTGGCAAATCGCGAAGGCACTGTTCTGGGCGATCCTGGAAAAGCTGACCCCGGCGCGCCGCGTGCTACTGCTGCTGGCGCTGATCCTGCTGTTCTTCCCTGGGGGCGGGTTTTCTTACATTAACGACAACAATCATGTCGAGATCCATGGACTGGACTTGCATTTCTGGGGCGGACTGTTGATGTTTGTCGTCTTGCTGCTGGAGCTGGCGGATCGCGTGGTGATGAAGCGCGATTTGGAAATCTCCAAAGACATTCAGGCGTGGTTGTTGCCGGGCGCGCCGCTGCAGATTCCCGGATACCAGATTGCTTATGCGACGCGTCCGGCAAACACGGTGGCGGGCGATTACTACGATGTGATCCTGCGGCCGGGGCGGGAACCGAGCGAAGACCGCGTTCTGTTCGTGGTGGCGGATGTGGCGGGAAAGAGTATCCCGGCGGCGATGCTGATGGCGACCTTCCAGGCCAGTCTGCGGACGTTGTCGACGACCGGCGTAGCGCTGGCGGAACTGGTGGCGGGCGTGAATCGCTATTCCTGCTCGAACAGCCAGGGCGGAGTCCGCTTCACCACGGCCTTCTTGGCCGAACTCGACCCGGCGACCGGGGACGTGGCTTATATCAACGCCGGGCATAACGTTCCCATTCTGCGCAAGAACTCGGGCGCGCTGGAGCGACTGGAGGCAGGAGGCATCCCGGTGGGGATTCTTGCGGAATCGCCTTACCAGGTGGGAACGGCTCGCCTGGAGCGCGGCGATTGGCTGGTGATTTTTACGGATGGCGTCGTCGAAGCGGTCAATGAGAAGGGTGAAGACTACGGCGAAGCGGAATTGATACGACTGGTGGATCGCGAGTCCGGGGCAGCTCCAGCAGATCTGCTGCGCAGCCTGCTGGCGGAATTGGACCAGTTCGTGGGGAACACTCCGCAGCACGATGACATTACTTGTTTGCTGCTGAAGCGAACGTAAAAGGCAGCTCTCAGCTCTCAGCTCTCGGTTGTCAGTGAAGTCAAAAGCTTTTTACCGCGCACTCGGCGTCTCTGCATCCTCTGCGTTGAAGGTTTTACTGAGAGCTGAGAACTGAGAGCTGAGAGCTGCCTTTCTACAATGGCTTCAGGCCGGCCAAGGAAAGGAATTGTCCCGCCACGATTTGAGCCTGGCCTGGATCCGAGGAAATCTTCTGCACTTGCGCCAAAGCGGAGTCGGCCTCTGCAACGCGACCGACCCGGCGCAGAGCTTGCGCGAAGAGAAGGACATTTACGTCGTTGGGATCGACTTTCACCGCGTGCTCCAGTTGAGCGACCGCCACATCGGACTGCCCCTGACGCAGCGCCAGGACGGCCAAACCGGTCAGCGCCATGCCGTCGTCCGGATTCAGGCGCAGAGCACTCTGGTAGCTCTCGGCGGCCTGATCGTAGTGGCGCAACTGCAAGTGAGCTTGACCAAGCCCGCTCCAGGCGGCGGCCTGAAGCTTGGGATCGGCGGAATCATGCAGCACCGCATCGCATTCCTCGATCGCTTCCTGGAGATGTCCAACGTGCAATTCGTAATGGCCGAGGGCAAGGATCTGGTCGGGCGGATAGTGGTGCAGTGCCTTGGCCGCCCGGAACTGAAAGACCGCCTCGTCGGACCGGCCCTGCTTCGCCAGAGCGAGCGCGAGATTGTCGTGCGCCATGTAATTCCCGTCGGTTACGCTCAACGTATAGCGCCAGAGGGTTTCATCGTCGCGCCAGTAACCGAGTTGGCGATAGGTGAGGCATCCCAGACTGAAGACCACGAGAACGGCGGCGCCGGCGAGCCACGCACTGGGGATCCGACGCTCGGAGGCCACCGCGCCCAGGGTCCACACGACCGCGACAAACAATCCGATAAAGGAGATGTACACGAACCGGTCGGCCATCGCCTGCTCGCCAACCGTGATAATGCCGGTCATCGGGACTAAAGTTCCCAGAAACCAGAACCAGCCGACGGGCAAATAGCGGCGGTCGCGCCAGCGCAGCACCAGCGCAGACACCAGAAGCAGCAGCGCCGCCGCTCCCAACACCTGCCAGGCGGGCAGCGAATTCCCTGGACGTGGATACATGGGAGCGAGCCGAGACGGCCAAAACGCTTTTCCGATATATCGCACATAGGAGACAAAGACGTTCTCCAACCGCGCCGACACCGAGACTTCCGCAACCGTCCGGACCGCGCTCCCGGCTCGCTGCGCCAGCAGAGTGACGACCGAATCCGCCGCGGCAAGAACGAAAAGGGGCATCTTCTCCCAAACCAGAAAGAAGAACGAGCGTGGAGTCGAAGCCGGCGAGCCTCCTGCCGCGGATGCCGCGCCCATTCGCTGCAGCGGCCAGTAGTCCCAAAGCAGCAGCACAAACGGCAAAGTGATGATCTGCGGCTTTGCCATCAGGCCCAAAGCAAACAAAATAGTGACCGCCAGATAAAGATAACGCCGGCCCGTGCGCGCATACCGGTCGTACGCATGGAGGGCAAGCAGGAAGAACAACGTGCTAAGTACATTCTTGCGTTCAGCGGCCCAGGCTACCGACTCAACGTTGACCGGGTGCAGGGCAAACAAAGCGGCCACTACCAGACTGGACCAGGTGAATCCGGTGGCCTGCTTCAACAACAGGAAGAGCAGCACGACGTTGGCCGCGTGCAACAGAAGATTGGTGTAGTGGTGGCCGGCAGGATTGAGGCCAAACAACTGGCAGTCCATGGCATGCGACAACCAGGTCAACGGATGCCAGTTCCCGGCGCGAAAGGTCGTAAACGACCACTTCACGGTGTCCCACGTCAGACCAACCTGAACATGGGAATTCTCCACAATATAGGCCAAGTCATCGAAATCGACGAAATGGTTACGGACGATGGGATTGTAGAAAGCGAGCGTGGCGGCTGCCAACAACAGACAGAAGATGACGACGCGCTTTTCGGGGGACGCTGACATGTCGATAAGTGGAGGCGACTCCGTTGGCGGAAGGTGGGCCGCTTCCTCAAAACAATATTCCACCCCCGCTGATGACGATTTTACCGCGATGTTGTATTGACTACGACGGCGCGGAATCGCTCGCCACCACTCCAAGGTAACAACTCCACATCAGGTTTATGCCGGCCCGTTTTCAGTTAAGAGCTCGGAAGCATCGGAGTGCGCTCGCAATTACTATAGTGTTTATGGTGTGCCAGCCAGTCTTCGTGCATGCCTTCAGCGGCTGATACCCTAGCAGTAAGAACAGGTCTCGCTCACGTGTCGCCCGATTATGACCCGTCAAGGGTGGGCGAAATGGCATCCCGCTTTTGCACATGGCTTGGGTCGATCGTTCGTGTCGGATCGGAATTGTTGAATCCATGAGTTCGTCTTCCACTGCCGCGGTGGCGAAATGCCTCGAACGACCGGGAGTCCCGGCTTCCTCCAAGCTGTTTCAGTCGCCGGCGCAACGCACCTTGCTGTTTTGTCTGCTGTTGATCGCCGTTGTGCTTGTGTCCTACAACCCCGTGACGCGCAATGGGTTCATCTATGACGACGATGCATACATCGCGGACAACCCTCATGTGAGGGCGGGCCTGACGTGGGAGACCGTGAAATGGGCTTTCACCACTTATCAGCAGGCGAACTGGCATCCCCTGACCTGGCTTTCCCACGCTCTCGACTGTCAACTTTTCGGCGTGAATCCCGCCGGACCCCACTACGTGAATGTCTTGCTGCACGCGGCCAACGTTGTCCTTCTCTTTCTGCTGCTCCAGAGCGCCACGGGATTTCGCTGGCGCAGCCTGATGGTCGCCGCCCTGTTTGCGCTTCATCCGATCAACGTCGAGTCGGTAGCCTGGGCATCCGAGCGGAAGAACGTTTTGAGCATGATGTTTTTTCTGCTCGCCCTCTATGCCTACGTCTGGTACGCGCGCAGACCTGCTCTTGGTAAATCTGGTCTTGGTAAATCCGGGTTCTGCCGATACGCCGCAGTGGCGTGCTTCTTTGCGCTTGCGCTGCTCTCGAAACCACAGGTGATCACGTTTCCATTTCTGCTCTGGTTGTGGGACTACTGGCCGCTATGCCGGATTGGCGCTCCGGCCGCGGCCGGCCCGGCGGCACAAGACGGGAACGTGCCCCGATTGTGGAGCGGATGGCTGGTACTCGAAAAGGTGCCCCTTCTGCTGCTCTCCGCAGCGAGCGCGGTGGTGACGATGAGGGCCCAGAAGGCGGGAGGCGCCGTCCAGACTTTTTCCCAGTACAGCCTGCTCTTGCGGCTGGAGACTGCCGCGATCTCGTATGTGCGCTATCTGGGGAAGGCGCTCTGGCCATCGAAACTCGTGGCCATGTATCCGCACCCCACCAAACTCTATCCTGCCTGGCAAGTAGGCGCGGCCGTGGTCTTATTGCTGCTCGTCACCGCCTTGGTCCTCCGCGCCCGCGAGCAACGGTATCTTGCCGTCGGATGGTTCTGGTTCCTGGGCAGCCTCGTACCGATGATTGGGCTGGTACAAGTGGGCCTTCAGGGGATGGCGGACCGCTATGCCTACATCTCATTCGTGGGCTTGTTTCTGATGTTGACTTGGCTGGTAGGCGACTGGGCCAAGGCGCATCAAATTTCCGCCACATGGCTCGCCATTCCGGCGATTTCCTGTCTGCTGGCGCTGGGGACCCTCACTTACCGGCAAGTTGGCTACTGGCACGATCCTCAGTCCTTCTGGCAGCGCACGTTGGCGTTCACTCAGGACAACTATGTCGCAGAGAACAACCTGGGAGAGTTTCTATACAGCCATGGCAGAACCGAAGAGGCGGCCGCGCACTTCCGCGCCTCACTTGCCATTCGTCCCAACGGTGTGACCGCCAACCTGAATCTTGGCGCGTATGAGGATCGCCGCGGCAATTTGCCGGCCGCCATCGAACATTATCAGGCGGTGGTTCGCAACGCGGGCGACGTGGGCATGCGCGCTTCGGCCTATGGCAGTCTGGGATTTGTCTATCGCTCAATGGGGCAGTCGATGAAGGCAAAGCAGTGTTTCGAGACGGCGCTCCAGTTGGTGCCCGATCGCGGCAGGGCAATGGTCGGGCTCGGCTTGATCGCCCAGGAAAATGGCGACCTGGCGGAGGCCATTCGCCAGTACTCGCGCGCCGCGGCGGTGCAGCCCACCGATGTTGGGTACTTGCTGCTGGCGCGGGCGTTGCAGCTGGAGGGGCACGCGGACGAGGCCAACGCGATTTCCGAGAGCGTGGCGCGCTCCTCGCCGGATCTTCCCAAGGCGCAGAAAACAGCGGAGTCGCTCCTCTCCGGGAAGTAAAGCGCGCTACGGACACGGATCGCATTTGCACCACGGGCTGCCAGGCCATCGGAAAAGCGAAAGCTGACGCAAAAAAAGCCGGGGCGAGCGTTCACAAAATGGGAGTTGCGGCATCTGACGGCGGCTTGCAGGTGAAGATGGAGACGAGGGGCGACTGGCAAAATTTGTCAATCTGGGTCCTGAAAGTGTCATACTGGGAGAATTGAGGGTGACTGGGGAGGTGACTATCCGGCGGAAGGCCGCTGAAAACACTAGGGTTTCTTTCAGAAGGACATCTCACTTCCGTCACTAGGGTCTCTGGCCCTCAGAGTGCGATAGTACAAGCGAGTTGGTCATCCAACCAAAACAGTCAAACGGAGACGAGGACAAATTAAATGCGGAAACAAAAGGGCTTCTCACTGATCGAACTGCTGATCGTGGTGGCGATCATCCTGATCATCGCCGCGATTGCTATTCCGAACCTGTTGCGCGCACGTATTGCGGCGAATGAGTCGTCCGCCGTGGCGTCGGTTCGCACCATCAACACAGCGATGATTTCATACAACTCCACCTACCCGACGGTGGGCTTTGCGGCCGCACTGACCAATCTGGGACCTGGCGGGGTCAGCACGGCATGCCCCAACCCACCCACCTCGACGACTGCCTGCTTGATCGACGGCCAGCTGGCGTCGGGCAGCAAGAGCGGCTATACGTTCGGCGCGGCGGGCACGTCCGGCAACTATTATGCCTATGGAACCCCGATAACTGCGAATAGTACGGGCGTGCGCTCCTTCTGCTCGATCGCGGATGCTGTGGTGCGCTATGTCTCCTCTGGTGCGATCAGCAGCTGCGCCGGAACCGAGACCCCATTGCAGTAAGTTTGATTTTGGCAAAGTACCTGGGGGAGGGTACAAGCCGGAAAAAAGCAGAGGAGAAATCCTCTGCTTTTTTATTGTGGGGCGCTTTCTTGTGTGCGTCTTAAACGATTACTCGTTCCCAGACCCACAAAATCCACTGACACAAAATGTCATTTCCGATGCGGGGGGATGACGAAAACGGCGAACTAGGGGATGGGGCCGCGAATTACGTCGCATTCCCAAGGACTTACGCTTCGTGCGGTTGGACCAAAGTCCGGCATGAAAAATGCAACCGTTATGACTGGAGTTGACCGGTTGCGCTCATCCGGGGCCAGGGAGATGCGATGCGAAGGACCGAGGGATTCTCTCTTATTGAACTGTTGCTTGTAGTGGCAATCATTCTGATCATTACGGCGATTGCGGTGCCCAGTTTTCTGAATTCGCGCATGGCGGCGAATGAGTCAGCCGCAGTGGGGGCGCTTCGCTCACTGAACACAGCACAGATTTCATACAACACCACCTATGCGACGGTGGGCTTTGCGTCCAGCCTGAACGCTCTGGCGGGCAACTGCACCGGCGGCACCGTACCCTCATCGACGAACGCTTGCCTGATCGATTCGGTTCTGCAATCGGGTGTCAAGAGCGGCTATACGTTCACTCTGCAGGGCGTAAGCGGCACTCCGGCCGCCAACTATCAATTCATCGCAAAGCCGGTGACAACGAACCTGACGGGAGTGCGCTACTTCTGCTCGTTCGAAGATGCGGCGGTACGCTTCAGCATGACGGCGATCACGACCTGCGATGCCACGGTCAGTGAGCAACAGTAGCACCGAGGGCGGCGGCAGATTTTTAGCGCCAGCCTTGGTCCCAGCAACGGTTTACTTTCGTAATCGCCCGGACAGCCAGACATCCCCAATCGCGCCGGCATTGCTTATAATTCTCTTCATTAGAACTGGATTCCATATCAAATTCCTCGCAAGGGGCTTGGCATTGCGCGCATAGCCATGGCTGCAATTGAAATTCTCGACCTGGAAAAAAGCTATCTCGTCGGATTCTGGCGCAAGCGGCCGAAACTCGCGCTGCGTCCGCTCCGCCTGACCATCGAAGAGGGAGAGGTGTTCGGCTTCCTCGGTCCGAATGGCGCAGGCAAGACCACCACCCTCAAGCTCCTGATGGGGCTGGTATTCCCGACCGCTGGAACCGCGCGGATTCTGGGGCTGGATATGGACGATCCGCGGGTGAAATCGCAAATTGGATTTTTGCCCGAGCAACCCTACTTCTACGACCATCTGAGCGCGAGAGAACTGCTCAACTATTATGGGCAGCTTTCCGGACTTCCGGCAAAAGGGCGCTCGGCGCGGGTGGAGCAGATGCTGGCACGGGTAGGATTGAGCGATTCGGCGGGGGTGCAGTTGCGGAAGTTCTCCAAGGGCATGCTGCAGCGGCTGGGGTTGGCGCAGGCGGTCCTGCACGATCCGAAGCTGGTGTTTCTGGATGAGCCGATGTCGGGGCTGGACCCGATGGGGCGGCGCGAGGTCCGGGATCTGATCCAGCAACTGCGATCCGAAGGCAAGACGGTTTTCTTTTCGACCCACATTCTCTCGGATGCGGAGGCGCTTTGCGACCGGGTAGGGGTCATAAACCAGGGTGAATTGCGCGGGGTGGGAGCGGTAGCGGAATTGACCGCGCAGACGCGAGGCAAAATCGAGATTATTTTTCACGCGCCAAGAGTGCCGGCGGGGTTGATGGGCCTCGGGGCCGAGGCGCGCCTCAGCGGCGACATGGTCAACGCTGTATTGCCGGAAGAGCAGCAGGATGCGGCACTCGAAGTGCTGCGGCGCGACGGCCTCAAACTGATTTCGCTGACGAGGGTGCGCCGTTCGCTGGAGGAATATTACATCCAGAAACTGCAACCCGCGGAAGGCCGGAAAGAAGAAGACCGGAAAGGGGTGGGCGCGTGAATTCCGGGGGCATGAACTCCAGGATCGGTTATATCGCCTTCAACACTTTTCGCGAGGCGGTGCGCGACCGGGTTTTGTACAACCTGATCGCGTTCGCGCTGTTGCTTTCCGGGGCGGCGATTCTGGTGGGCGAGATCTCCATCGACATCGAGCGCCTGGTGGTGGTGAACCTGGGGCTGACGGCGGTGTCGCTGTTCGGAGTGGTGATCGCCATCTTCATCGGAATTGGCCTGGTTTCGAAGGAGATCGACAAACGCACGCTGTACACGGTGCTGTCGCGGCCGGTTCGCCGCTGGGAGTTCGTGGTGGGCAAGTTCTTCGGGCTCACGGGAACGCTGGTGGTGAACACGTTCCTCATGGCGATCGGCGTGTTGCTGGCGCTGCTCTATGTGGCGCACAAATTCGAGAAGATGGACGCGTGGGTATTGGTGGCGCTCTATTTCATCGTTTTGCAGTTTCTGATCGTGTGTGCGCTGGCGCTGTTTTTCTCGTCCTTTTCGACGCCACTTATGTCGGCGGTCTTCACCTTCGCGTTGTTCGTGATCGGAAGTCTGGCGGAGGATCTGCGCGGCTTTGCCCGAATCACGCAAGGGGTCGGGGGATGGATGGCGACGGCCGTCGCATACCTGGTGCCGAATTTTTCCGCTTTGAACGTGATCAGCCAGGTGGCGCACGGCGACGCGGTGTCCGGGCGGCTGATTCTCTACAACAGCGTTTACGCGCTGCTGTATTCGGCGATGGCCATCTCGGGAGCGGTGTTGATCTTCCAGCGCCGGAATCTGAAATGACGGCCACGCGGCGAGCGAACCTGGTGGCGACCGCGGTGCTCTCGTTTTCCATGGCGGGCGCAATCGCGACGCTCTATGCCATCGACCACACGCGGCGGGCTGCGGTAGCGCAGGAAGCGCTTTACGTGCGCTCTTCCACGGTGCTGCGGCGAATGAGCCTCGGCTACACCGGCCTCCTGGCCGACATTTACTGGACGCGCGCGGTGCAGTATTTCGGAGAACAGCATCACAATGGCTCCAGCGACTACCGCTTGCTGGCGCCGCTGCTCGAAGTCACGACGGAACTTGATCCAAGACTCGTACCCGCGTACCAGTTTGGGGCCAACTTTCTGGCTCCGAAACCGCCCAGCGGCGCGGGACAGCCGGGGCCCGCGCTCTCACTTATGAAGTACGGAATCGAGCACAATCCGGGCCAGTGGCGGCTCTACTACAACCTGGGATTTCTGTACTACACCGAACTCAAGGACTACGCCAAGGCGGCGGATGCATTTGCCCAGGGAGCAAAGCTTCCGGCAACCAACGCATTCATGCCCATCCTGGCGGCACGGATGGCGCAACACGCGGGCGAATTCGACACGGCGCGCATGTTGTGGCGCACGACTTACGAGAGCACCAAAGATCCCCTCATCCGGGATAATGCGGTCCAACATTTGCTCGCTCTACAGGTCGATGAGGATGTGACGCGGCTGGAGCAGGTGGTCGAAAACTACCGTGAACAAACTGGACGGTTACCGTCCAGCATGGGCGATCTGGAGCGCGCGGCGTTTATCCATGGGACGCCTGCCGATCCGAAGGGACGACCGTACAAGCTGATGCCGGATGGGCGGATCGAAGTACAGGATCCGGAGAGCATTTTCTTTATCACCAAGGGCCTTCCGCCGGGCGCAGCGCCGCCGCAACCGCTGCACCAGCCCCCCCCAGAATCGAAGTGAGAAGCGCTTTTGGCTTTTAGCTGTTGGCTTTTAGCTGTTGGCTTTTAGCTTTTAGCTCTTAGCTGAACAGGGTTCTCAATACTCGAGTTTCGTATCAGGGCATCGCTTTAGCGATGCCGCAAGCACTTCGAATTCAGATGCCCCTTCAGGGGCTGGGCACAGAGAAAGCCGCTTCCGGACTTTGTTAGCATTCTCCCGTGTCCGCAGATTTCCCGCAACCATTCTGGAGCGCTTTCCGAAGCTGGTGGCGCGAGCAGGCGCGCGAGAACGGGGTCATGAGCGCCGGTTCCCTGCTCATTCGGAATCTGTGGGCCTTTGTGCGCGAATCGACGCCCGAGAGTCGGCGGCAGCGCTATGGCGACATGGAGTACGACTGGGAGCATCGCGTCAACACGACCAGCGGCACGGTGGGCTGGCGCGCGCGCCTGCTGGGGTTGTTTCATTCCCCGTACCAGCCGACCGACCCGGCTCTTTTTCGGGAGATGATGGCGAGCCTGCCCATCGCGTTCGATCAATTCACCTTCGTCGATCTCGGCTCCGGCAAGGGACGGACGCTGCTGATGGCGTCGGAGTATCCGTTCCGCAGAATCGTCGGGGTGGAGATTCTGTTCGAACTGCATCGCGCGGCGGAGGAAAATATTCGCGATTACCGGAGCCCGACCCAGCGCTGTGTGCAGATTGAATCCTTGCTCGCGGACGCGTGCGAGTTCGAACTCCCGGAGGAGCGGTTGGTGCTTTACCTTTTCAATCCGCTGCCCGAGCGCGCATTGTCTGAAGTTCTGCAGCGCTTGGCGAAGTCGCTGAAACGAGCTCCGCGCCCGGTTTGGGTGGTCTATCACAATCCTTTGCTGGAAACCGCCCTCGACGCGTCGGGCTTTTTGGAGAAAGCGGGCGGGACGCTGCAGTATTCGCTGTACCGGACGACAGGCCAGCGCTAGTACAGCCGAAGAAAACTCGGTGAACATTCATCTGTGATTAACCGCAGGCAAGAAGGCGCCGAAGTAGAATGGGGTAGGGGAAAACCAACGTTGAATCTCAGGCTCTTTTTTTGGTGGGCACTGTTCGTGGCGGTCGCGATACCTGTACAAGCCCAGGACGTCCGCCCGCTCGCCCGGGCAGTGGACGCCCATTACAACCACCTGCGCAGCCTGCAATCGGACTTCACCGAGATCTATCGGGGCGATGGGCCGGAGCGTGTGGAATCGGGCACCTTGTGGTTGAAAAAGCCGCGCAAGATGCGGTGGGAATACCGTTCTCCCAATGAGAAGCTGTTCATCAGCGACGGCCAGGCGGTGTGGTTCTACCTGCCGGCGGAACGGCAACTCAGGAAGACGGCGCTCCGGAAGCTCGACGATGTGCGGTCACCGGTGGCATTTTTGCTCGGTAAGACCAAGCTGGAGAATGAGTTACGAGGACTGTCAAAAGCTGCGGATCAATCCCCCCTGGACCCCGGCAACACCCTCTTGCGCGGAGTTCCGCAGAGCATCGTTTCCGAGAGCATGGCGGGCCAGGTCAGCGAGGTGCAACTGGAGATTACTCCCTCCGACCAGATTGTCCGAATCGTATTAATGGAGGCGGACGGGGCGACGACGGAGTTCCGCTTTGCGGGCTGGAAAGAGAATGTGGAGTTGAGCGACAGCCGGTTTCAGTTCACCCCTCCGCCGGGGGTGGAGGCGGTGGAAGGAGAGCTGGGACCGTAGCTCGAGCGCGGGCCGAGTTTGATGGCGGAGAGCCGGGCGCCCCCGCCCGGGGCCGGGCGGGCGAGACACCCGTCGCTGCGCTAGAGGGCTCGTAACACGGCGTTGGACGCCAGGTTACTTGCGTACCACCCAGATCGACAGGTTACGGTAAGCGCTTTGGGAACAGAATGTTACACTTAGCTGAGACGCTCAATACTGCTCAAAACCGGAAACCCGGAAGCAGACGATAGCGAATGGCACAATTCCTGGTCAAAGTCGCCGACGAACAGGGCCATCTGCGGCAGCAGGTGGAGCACGGATATTCCGAAGCCGAGGTCCACGACCGCTTCACGCAGCAGGGATACCTGGTGTACTGGGTCAAGCCCCGGACCATTCTCAGCACCGGCGGGGGCCAGTTCGGGCGGCGCGGCGGCAAGCTGAAACAGTCTGCGTTTCTGATCTACAACCAGCAGTTTCTGACCCTGATTAAGGCGGGACTGCCGATCCTGACCGCGCTGGATCTTTTGATCAAGCGGCAGCGGGACAAGACTCTGCTACGGCTGCTGGGAAACGTACGCGAGCGGGTAAAAGGGGGCGAGTTGCTGTCCGATGCTTTCGCCGCCCAGCAGTTGTTTCCGAAGATGTATACGACCACGCTAATGGCGGGGGAGAAGAGCGGCAACATGGAAGAGGTGCTGAGCCGCTACATCGCCTACCAGCGGATGGTGCAGACTTTCCGTAAGAAGCTTCTGGTGTCACTGGTGTATCCGGCGCTGCTGGTTTCGGTGGTGACGGTGATGCTGATTTTTCTGATCACTTACGTGGTGCCAAAGTTTGCCGACCTGTTCGAGAACCTGGGAGCGCAGTTGCCGGCGATCACGGTGTTCATGCTGGCGCTCGGTCTGAACGCGCAGAAGTACGGATGGATTGTGGTGCTGGTTTTGGCCGCGGCGGGTGTGCTGTCGTGGCGGTGGAAGCAGAGCGATCGCGGGGCCGAACGCATTGACCGCTTTCTGATGTCGTTGCCGCTGATCGGGGAAATCCGCATGAAGTACCAGGTGGCGAATTTCTCGCGCATTCTGGCGACGCTGCTGCAGGGCGGCCTGCCTTTGGTGCCGGCCATGGAAACGGCCGCCGAATCGATGAGCAGCCGGCAGATGGTGAACGGGGTCTCCGCTGCAGCCGAGCGGGTGAAAGAAGGACAAAGCCTGGCGAATAGCCTGGAGAGTCAGAAGATATTTCCCGATCTCGCGGTGGAAATGCTGGAGGTCGGCGAATCGACCGGCGCGCTCCCCGCAATGCTCGGTTCGGTGGCAGAGTTTTACGAAGAGGACGTGCAGACGGCTCTGGGCGCGGCCATGGCGCTGATTGAGCCGCTCATCCTGATTATCATGGCGGTCTTTGTCGGCGGGATCCTGATCTCTTTGTATATGCCGATCTTTACTTTAGGAGCTAACGTGCACTAAGCGAACGCGCCGGCTGTAGAGACGGGGCTTGCCCCGTCTCCGCCGCAAAAAGAGACGCGACAAGCCGCGTCTCTACAGAAAGGCTTTGGAAGAGGCTGTAGACTGGACTGGGCATGGCGGACAAGAAAACAGTAGTGGTAAGCGGTGCGAATGGCGGGAAGCTGGTGCCGGAACCGGCATCGATTCCCGACGAACTGGAGCGCGCGCGGGACGTCGCCCGGCGCTATCGCTGCGAATTCGTCGATCTGAGCGATTTCCAACTGCACCACGATCTGTTCGCGAAGATCCCCGTGCACCTGATGTTCCGCTACAAGTTCGTGCCCCTGGATGAGACGGCCGACGGGCGCCTGGCGATTGCCATTGCCGATCCCAGCCAGTTGATGATGATCGACGAGATCAGCCTGCTGCTCGGCAAGCGGATCGTCACCAAAGTTTCGACCCTCAAACAAATCTCCGAAATCCTGCAGAAAACCGAGCAGTCCAAGCGCGTGCTGGAAGACGCGAGCGAGGGTTTCACGCTCGACGTGATCCGCGAGGACGAGGCCGGGAACGACGAGACCATCTCCATCGACAAGTTGACGGCGACCGCGGGCAGCGACATGAGCCCCATCATCCGCCTGGTCGACACCACGATTTTCACCGCGTTGCAGCGGCGGGCGAGCGACATCCACATCGAGACCCGGGACGACTCGGTGGTCATCAAGTTTCGTATCGACGGCGTGCTCACGAATGCCATGCCGCCCATCGGCAAGGAGCACCACTCCACCATCATTTCGCGCATCAAAGTCATGAGCGAGCTCGATATTTCCGAGCGCCGCGTGCCCCAGGACGGCCGCTTCCGCGTCAAATACAGCGGGCGCGCCATCGACTTCCGCGTTTCCATCATGCCCTCGATCCACGGCGAAGACGCCGTGCTCCGCGTGCTCGACAAGGAGTCGATGAGCGAGAAGTTCAAGAAGCTCACGCTCGACGTGGTCGGGTTCGACGAAGACGACCTGCGCCGCTTTCGCCGCTACATCAAGGAACCCTACGGCATGGTGCTGGTCACCGGGCCGACGGGCAGCGGCAAAACCACGACCCTCTACGCCGCCGTCAACGAGATCAAGACCGACGAAGACAAGATCATCACCATTGAAGACCCGGTCGAGTATCAGATACGCGGCATCACCCAGATTCCGGTCAACGAAAAGAAGGGTTTGACCTTCGCCCGCGGCCTGCGTTCCATCCTGCGTCACGACCCGGACAAGATCATGGTGGGCGAAATTCGCGACAACGAAACCGCCCAGATCGCCATCCAATCGGCGCTGACGGGCCACCTCGTGTTCACCACCGTCCACGCCAACAATGTGGTGGACGTGCTCGGGCGCTTCCTGAACATGGGCGTCGAGCCTTACAACTTTGTCTCGGCGCTGAACTGTATTCTGGCGCAGCGCCTGGTGCGCGTCATCTGCGATTCCTGCCGGACGGCCGTGCATTATCCGAATGACGTGCTCGAAGCGAGTGGTCTGGACCCCATCCAGTGGTCGCAGGTTCCTTTGTATGAAGGCCAGGGCTGCATCGAGTGCGCGGGCACGGGATTCCGGGGCCGGACCGCAATTCATGAACTGCTGGATTTGACCGACCGGATCCGCGAGATGATTCTGGAGCGGAGGCCGACCTCGGAGATAAGAAAAGCTGCCCGCGACGAGGGCATGCGCTTCCTGCGCGAATCGGCGCTGGACAAGGTACGCGGCGGAGTCACCACTCTGAAAGAGATCAACAAGGTCACCTTTATCGAGACCATGCGCTGAGGGTGCTTCTAGATGGCCGGCAGTCCGTTCCGGCATCCTCAGAGGTAACTACTCTCTTCATGAAAGTGCGCGATATCATCAAGTTGCTGGAGCGGGGCGCCGAAGCCGAGGTAATTTCAATCAGCCGATGACTTCCACATCCAAACACGCTCGCCGTCCAACGCTCGCCTGCGAAATCGCGGCTGACCGCGTGCTGGCGGGCCGCGCCGCGGATACGGGGCGGATGGTGGAAATGTCGTCGGCGCGGGAACTGGCGCCGGGCACAGTGGTACCGGATTTGATGGAAGCGAATCTGCGGGACGACGCAGCCATCCGGCAGGCGATAGAAAGCGCGCTCGCCGGCGTCGGCGGGCGGTCCCGCGACGTGATCGCGATTCTGCCCGATACCTCGGTGCGCGTCGTGCTGCTGGATTTCGAAACGCTCCCTTCGAAGCGCGACGAGGCCGAAGCTGTGGTCCGCTTCCGGCTGAAGAAGTCGCTGCCTTTTGATCCCAACGATGCCCGCATCTCGTATCACGCACAGTCGACGGGTAAAGGTGTGCGGGCGGTGGCGGCGGTGGTGCTGAAAACGGTTCTCCAGGAGTATGAGTCGGCGTTTCGCGACGCTGGCTACAACCCGGGGATGGTGATGCCGTCGATGCTGGCGGCGCTGGGAGCCGCGGACGCGGAACGGCCGACGCTCGTGGTCAAGGTTGACGCGCGCACCATCAGCATCGCGATTCTCGAGCGTGAGCAACTGCTGCTGTTCCGTACGCTCGAAAATATGCGGGGCGTTACCATCACCGGCGATCAACTGGCGGAGGAAGTCTATCCCTCGGTGGTGTTTTTTCAGGACACCTACAACCTGAACATTGAGCGCGTCTATGTGGCGGGCATGCCGGAAACCGGTGGCGCCGCGCCGGCGCTGAAGAACCAGTCGGGCGCGCAAGTTGAGGAACTGGTGACAGCGTCGCAGATCGGGTCCACAACGGGCACGGTTCCGCGCTGGCGCATGGCCGGAGTGGTGGGAGCACTGATTTCATAAAGCGCCAGAACGCTGTTCGCTCTTCGCTGTTCGCTAAAGACCAAAAAGCGAGGAGCGAACGGCGAACAGCGAAAAGCGGCTTTCTTACAACTATGCGTCTCGATATCAATCTCGCGACCCGCCCCTATGAAGATGCCCGTGAATTCTGGTCACGCTGGGGACTGGGAGTGGGTCTGCTCGGTCTGTTGACGCTGCTTCTGCTGGTCTTGGCGGAGCGCGGCTGGACCCACGCCGGAAGAGATCGCCATGAGATCGGGCAACTGCAGGCACAGATTGCGGAACGCGACAACGAACGGGCCAAGGCGCAAGCCTACCTCGATATGACCGCCAACCGCAGCACGCGGGATCAGTCGCAGTTCTTGAATGGACTGATTCAACGCAAATCATTCTCCTGGACGCGCGTGTTCGAAGATCTGGAATTGGTCATGCCCTCGAGCCTGCATGTGGTCTCGCTGCGTCCGGAATTGAATGACCAGAATCAGATGGAACTGGAGATGAGGGTGGTTTGCCAGACGCGCTCCGCCGCCGTAGAACTGGTCCATCGCATGGAAGGCTCGCGGCATTTCCGGGGAGCGCAACTGGTTGCAGAGGCGCAGACTGGAGAGGCCGGAGCGGGCGTATCCGCTTTGGTGATCGCCGTTTATATACCTGACTCGACCGACAGGAGCGGAAGGTAATGCCGGACTTGGGGAAATCGCGGCGCAAGCTGAAAATTGCGATTGCGGCGATGCTGGCTGCCGATGTAGTAGCGGTGGCAGTTCTGTTCTCGCCGCTCGTGGGTTCGGCCGATTCGCGGAAGCTGCAAATCTACGAACTCAAGGCCGAACTGACGAAGAAGAACCGCGAAGTCGCACCGCTGCGCGGCATGGACAAGAAGATCGTGCTGGCGAAAGATCAGATCGGCACCTTCTATAAGGACCGCTTTGCCGCGACCGATTCCGATCTGGCCAATGAACTGGGGAAGCTCGCGGCAGAAAATGGGATCCGCATCCAGCAGGCCACATACAAGCAAGAGGAAGCGGAAACCTCCGGCATAATTCCGGTCGAAATCCATGGAGGTTTTTCCGGAGACTACCTGCAACTGGTGCGGTTCATCAATACGCTGGAACGGTCGAAAATGTTTTTTGCGGTTGATGGCGTGGACCTGGCGGGCGAAGGCACCGGGTCGGTCAAGCTGGTAATCACGATACACAGTTATCTGCGGTCGGGTGTCTGAGTGAAACTGGGAACCGAAAACCGGAAGCAAGTGATCGCGCTGGTTGTATTGGGCGCGCTGGCAGTGGGGATGCTGGCCTATGAATTCTGGCCCTCGTCGCCATCGGTGGCGCCCGCAACGGCGCAAACGGGAGCAACGCCGGCCAAGCCCGCCACGCGACGCACGGCTTCAGGAAAACTGGTGCGTGTGGTTGAGCCGCGGCTGGATCCCACGCTCGACCTGAACCTGCTCAGCCAAAGCGAGGAAATCAAGTACGCGGGCAACGGAAGAAACATTTTTGTCGCGGGGTCTGTGCCCAAGATCGAAAAGCCTAAGGGACCCGGTGTCACGGACAAAAAGGATGCCGCCCTTCACGAGCCTCCGCCCATTCCGCCGCCGCCGCCGATCACGCTGAAGTTTTTTGGCTTTGCCAACCGGCCCGGGGAGACGAAGAAGGTATTTTTGTCCCAGGGCGAAGACATTTTTATCGCCGGTGAGGGCGACATTGTGGACCGGCGTTATCGTGTCTTGCACATCTCGGCGACAGCGGTGGACGTGGAAGATATGGTCAACAATAACCGGCAGAGCCTGCCCTTAACGCAAGGATGAATTTGGATTTTGTAATTTTCATCATCTGTAATTTGGTGATTTGAAGGCGAGTGAGCGGTTATGCAGCGCGGTTTGAAATTACGAAATTACAAAACTACAAAATTACAAATTCCCCAGCGCGGCTACATGCTGATCACGCTGATGCTGGCCCTCGCGCTCGTCACGATTGCGCTGCTCGCCGTGCTCCCCGCAATGAAGCAGCAGGTTCAGCGTGACCGCGAAGAGGAGATGGTGCATCGGGGTACGGCGTACATGCGCGCCATTCAACACTTCTACAAAAAGTTTGGCCGCTATCCCAACCGCGTCGAGGAACTGGAGAATACCAACAACCTCCGTTTCATTCGCAAGCGCTATACCGATCCGATGAACATTGACCGGACCACGGGCAAGGAGAGGGACTTCAAGTTCCTGCATCAGACCGACATCAACTTAAGCAGCGGGCCGGTATTGGGACAAACGCCTGGCCCGAATGGACTCCCGGGACAAGGCGGACCGCAGGGGCAAGGCGGGCTCGCGGCCGTGCAGGGAGCATTGGGCGCGCTTGGCGCCTTGGGAGTGGCGCCGGGTGGGATTCAACAGACGGGTGGCCTGCAGAATCCATCGACGGATGCGTCGGGGAATTCGAGTTCAACGGGATCGCCTTTCTCTAATTCCAGTCCAGGTTCCAATTCCAGCTCCCCCTTGAACGGACCGACGTTCGGCGGAGGACCGATACTCGGGGTCGCCAGCACGAGCAAAGCGAAGACCATCCGCGTCTTCTACGACAAGAACCATTACAACGACTGGCTCTTCATTTACGTGCCGGCGGGCGACCGCGGCGGCACGCTGACCGGACCGGTGAATCCTGGTATGCCCACTCCGAACTTAAACGGCGCCGCTCCCGGACTGGCTGGCGGGACGCCGGGGCAAGGTGGACTTGGACAAGGATTCGGACAGGGATTCGGACAGGGATCAACGCCGAACGCCGGCCAACCCCAAAGTCCTCAAACGCAAACTCCGCCGACCCCAGCGCCGACGCAGCAGTAGACTTCGCATTCCCAGCAGATTTTCGTACAACAGAAAAAGCGGCAAAAGCAAAGCCCCGCATCGAAAGCGGGGCTTTACGTGAAACCAGAAATACTTAACCGTTGCGCGTTAAACGTTAAACGAGGAGCCGCAGCCGCAAGTGCTCTTCACGTTCGGGTTTTCGAACTTGAAGCCGGCGCCTTCCAGGGTCTCGACGTAATCGACATGCGCTCCGCCAAGATACATCAGGGAAGTGGCATCCACGTAAACCTTCAAGCCCTCAAAATCGAAAATCTTGTCCATCATGCCGGCGCCGTTCTCGAAGGCCATGGAGTATTGAAAGCCGGAGCAACCGCCGCCGACTACGGACAACCGCAATCCCGCCGGGACCGGCGCCTGCGCCGCCATGATCTCTTTGACCTTAGCAATCGCACTGGGGGTTAGGACTGGTGCCGCGGTTTTGGGCTGCGTTTCGGGTACGGTGGTAGTCGCCATCTGTTTATCTCCTTGTAATTGCTTATTATAACAAAGGTCGCATCCGGCTCGGCAAGGCTTTTCGCGAGCCGGTACCTCTTTCCGAATCTACTGGTTAGATGCTTCGGGTAGGCAAGAAGTCGCTGCCCCTCTTGCCAAGGGGTCTATAATCGTGCGCAGTAGGGCCTGCACCCGAACGCCAGCGCATGGCAGGACAATTTTCGCTGGGGCCCAAGATGGCAACGTCGGGGATTGGCTCGATCTAAGCTGCGAGGTGGCGTATGTCTCCTATGTTCGGGCTGCTTATCGCGTGGGGTATTCTGACCGGGATTCTCATTATCCTTCTGATCTATAAAAGTACCCTCACCATGCACGAGGACGATTCCATCTTTCTCAATGAAAGCGAATCCCAGATGCATAAGGATCAAGTGGAAGTTCTGGCCAAGATGAAAAAGATCACACCGATCGTCAAGGTACTCGGCGCCTTGTCGGGAGTCATGCTCCTGGTCATTGCGGGATTGTTCATCTATCAGGGGCTGACCAACTCCACCACGCTGCAATAGACGGGCAACTCAGGGATTCGCGGTGATCCTTGCCCGCCCCCGCCGCGGGGAGAGACTCGCGAGAGCGGCGGCGCAAGGTGAGTTCGGGTGGCGCCACGCTTTAGCGTTGCGATCACCAGCTTGTTCCAGCTTGTTCTCAAGGTCCGGCTTTAGCCGCTGCCGTCAGACTGCGGCGCGGAAAAATCCTCTTTCCGGCGTCCGCCTTTGCGAGCGCCCATCAGGCCGCCTTTGCCCTGAGCTTCCCGATGTCGGCGAGCAACGCTTTTTCGTGGCCTTCGGCGTTCACCTTTTCGTACACCTTCCGGATCACGCCCTTGGGATCGACCACGAAACTGGTGCGCTCCCAGAGCTTCATCCCCTTCCATTCTATCTGGCCGAGGCCGAGGGTCTTCATCAGCTTGGAATCGGTGTCGGAGAGCAACTCGATGGTAAAAGCGAATTTGTTGCAGAAGTTTTTGTGCGAGCCAACGTCGTCGGCACTCACGCCGATCACTTTGATCCCGGCAGCGTCGAAATCAGCCTTGGTGGCCGTAAACGACTTGCCCTGGATGGTGCAGATGGGCGTGTCATCTTTCGGATAGAAGTAGACCACGAGCCAATGTCCGGCGAAGTCGGAGAGCTTAGTGGTCTTGCCGTCCTGATTCGGGAGCGAAAAGTCTGGAAAGGGATTGCCAGCGGAAAGCATTAAGTGTGTCCTTTCTAAGTTTGTAAGCGCAGTTATGCGAGTGCCTTCGGCAAACGCGAATACCATTGCTAGGCTCTTAGCTCTTAGCCAAATCCGACCTCGACCGAGCCAAGAGCTAAGAGCCAAGAGCCGCTCTCAAGCCGCCGGCATCGCTTTCTTCGCGCGCTCTTCCAGCTCTTTGGGCGACACGTCTTCAATGTGAGTCGCGATGCCCCACAAATGTCCGAACGGGTCCTGGATGAAGCCGGAACGATCGCCATAGAACTGGTCCGCGACCGGCTTCAGGATTTTCGCGCCCTCCGCGACCGCTTTGGCAACGACCTTGTCGCAATCGGGGATGTACACGTACAGGCTCACCGGAGACGCCCCGATAGTCTCGGCGCTGCGGTAGCCCATCTGAGGATTTTCGTCGGCCAGCATGATGCGCGAGTCGCCGATCTGCAATTCGGCGTGGCCCACACGGCCGTCGGGAGCGTCCATGCGCTCGACTACGGTCGCCCCGAAAACGTTCTTGTAATAGTCAATCGCTTTCGCGGCACCCTTGATTACCAGGTACGGCGTAACAGTGTTGTATCCCTTGGGAATGTAGCTGACTTTTTTCATAATTTTCTCCTCTGAGGATGAGGTTAAGGGTTGAGGTTAAAGCGCACATGCGGACCCCCACGGCCCGCATCATCCCTAATGAGAACACAAGTTCGGATAGGACTCAAGGCTACATCAGAATCGACGGAAGATCGCGAGCGCCGTGAAGGATTCGGATGATTTGGAGCGGCTTCTTTTCCGGGTCGTAGACGATCAAGTACTTCGAGTACGGGGGCACAACCCAAAAGCGAAGTGGCAACGGAGCTAGATCCTTCCTCACGCGACCGGCGAGCGGGGAGTCGGCTAGAAAGTCACAGGCCCGAAAAACGGCTTCTTCAACCCTGTTCGCCGCTTCAGGATTATCTTGGCTTATGAAGTCCCAAATCTCGAAGAGATCACTGACAGCCTGCGGGGTTAATTCATACTTCTCCATCAGCTCTGACGGCGGCCAGATCGTTTTCGTTTCAGTTCGGCTAGCCTGGAACGTGCCTCGTCTGGGCTCATCAATTCCCCCCGTTGGGCGGAGGCGTACCCTTCGGCGATCTTTGTTTGAATGTCGGTACGATTCGCGACCAGCCACGCTTCCTGTTCATGGAGCATGGAAACGGCTTGCTCCACAAATTCGTCGACGGTCTCGTAGGGGCCGCGCTGGACGTCCTGTTTAATCAGTTCCTCAAGTTCGGGGCGAAGGCGGATTTCCATTTGGGTATTCTAACCTACACGGCAGTCTCTAAGCCGATCGTTACAATCGACAGTTTCGCGGCTATTTTGCCCTCCCGATGTTGCTGTTGTGCGTTTGGTAAACATCTTAATCTACTTAAGAGCCGGTCGAGCACGAAGCTTACTCCATCCCCAGCTCCTTCGCCAGCGCCCTCCACTTGCCATCCACCAGCGCCCGAGTCTTCGCGTCCATCACGATCTCGTCCGGCCAGGGACGCCCGAAGCCCTCAGTGGACCACTTGCGAGTGGCGTCGACGCCCATCTTCGATCCGTAGTCTGCAAACCGCGAGGCATGGTCGAGCGAATCGACGGGCCCCAGCGTGAACTGAATGTCGCGTTCGGGATCGATATGGTTCAGCACTTTCAACGTGACGTCGGCGATGTCCTGCACGTCCACGTCTTCGTCTACCACGATGATGCACTTAGTGAACATCGCCTGCCCCAGCGACCAGATCGCGTTCATAACCTTGCGCGCCTGTCCAGGATAGGACTTGCGAATGGAAACGATCATCAGGTTATGGAACACGCCTTCGATGGGCAGGTTGATATCCACCAACTCGGGGATGGTCAGCTTCATGAGCGGCAGGAAAATGCGCTCGACCGCCTTGCCCATCCAGGCGTCTTCTTGCGGCGGCTTGCCGACGACGGTCGCGGCATAGATCGGATCTTTGCGGTGCGTGATACAGGTGACGTGAAACACCGGATACTCGTCTTCCAGCGAGTAGAAGCCGGTGTGGTCGCCGAAAGGGCCTTCGGTGCGGAGTTCGTCGAGATTGACGTAGCCTTCGAGGATGATCTCGGCAGCGGCCGGAACTTCGAGGTCGACGGTCTCGCATTTCACCAGCTCGACCGGCTTCTGCCGCAGAAATCCGGCGATGATGTACTCCTCAACGTCGGGCGGCGCGGGGACGATAGCGGAAAAAGTGAGCGCGGGCTCGGTGCCGATGGCAACAGCCACCTCCATCCTGCCGGAGGGGCGATCGCCGGTGGCAAGCATCGAACCGCCCGAAGAGCGCGCCATGATGTCGACCGCCGCGCGGGCGGGGGCGCCCGCGCCTCCATCGTTCCCAAAGCTTTGCCGCATCCGGTCGCGGTAGTGTTCCGCCGCAACTTTCTGCCGCTGCCAGTGCATTCCGGCGGTGCGCTCGTCATAGATCTGCATGCGGTACATGCCAACGTTGCGCTTCCCGGTCTTCGGATCGCGCGTGATCACGCAGGGCAGCGTGATGAAGCGTCCGCCATCTTTTGGCCAGCATTTGAGGATGGGGAAATCGAGCAACGAAAAATTGTCGCGCTTGATCACTTCTTTACAGGGGCCGGTGGCGACGGTCTTCGGAAAAAACTTGCCCATCTCGGCGAGCATCGGCAGCATCTTCACCTTGTCGAGGAAGCCTTGCGGAGACTTCACATCCATGAAGCCGCGGATGCGCTCGGCGATTTCGTCGAGCCCATCGACTTCGAGCGCAAGCCGCATACGGCGGGCGGAGCCGAACTGGTTGATAAGGAGTTGCGAGCCGGGGTAGCCCTTAAGGTTCTCGAAGAGCAGAGCTTTGCCGCCGATAGTTCCATGCCGGTCTTTTTCTTTCGAAACCCGGTCGGTAATTTCCGTAATCTCCAAGATTGGGTCCGCTTCCGTGCGGATGCGTTTCAGTTCGCCGGCTCGGTCAAGTGCTTTGATCCAGTCCCGCAGATCGTCGTAGGCCAAAATTCCTCCCGCAATGACAGACGATGAAATGACAGACGATTATACGTGCCACACACACTGCCTCGCGCAGAACGCGGCAAAGGACCCGACGCCGGGTTCGCGGACGCCGATGCCGACGCCCACGCCAACGGAAGCCTGGCTTATCGAACTCCTCTCTGATCCCCTGTGCCCTCCGTCGTTACAGCGTGTTTCAAAAATAGGTTTTGGGTAGGGCACGGCTTCAGCCGTGCCGCCATGGCCAACAAAAATGCGGGTTTTAGCCCCTCAGGGGCGCGCCGTCCGACCTGAAAGGCATTTTTTGAAACACGCTCTAGCAAAGCCAGCTCCCACCATAGGCAAGCACGCACGAAGCTTCCGCTGTCGAAAACGAAACTGATATAAGTTATGCTGTAACTCGCTTTGAGCTCGTTTCGTATCAGGGCATCGCTTTAGCGATGCCGAAAGCACCTTTCGAAAGCAGACGCCCCTTTAGGGGCCGAACGTGGGGAGGCGCGCTATGTCTAAGCTGGGAAAATTGCTGGCGCTTCTCCTGCTCGCAGGGTCCTTCGCAACCGCCCGGGAAATTACCGTCGCCGCGGCGGCCGATATGAGCGCAGCCCTTCCGGAACTCGTCGCAGGCTACACAAAGAAGACCGGGCAAGCAGTGAAGCTCTCCTTCGGTTCGTCCGGTAATCTGACCAATCAGATACGAAACGGCGCGCCGTTCGATGTATTTTTCTCCGCCGATGAAGAGTATCCGCAACAGTTGATCGCCGAGGGGCTGGCGTCAAAAGAAACGCTTTACCGTTATGCCATCGGCCGTCTGGTGCTGTGGGTGCCCGCCGACTCGCCACTGGATTTATCGAAGCTCGGCATGAAGGCTTTGCTCGACCCATCGGTCAAGAAGATTTCGACCGCAAATCCCGCGACGGCGCCATACGGCCGCGCTGCCGAAGCGGCGTTGCGGCACTTCGGAATTTACGATCAGGTTTCGAGCCGCCTGGTCTTGGGAGAAAACGTGTCGCAGGCCGCGCAGTTCGTGGAATCGGGCAACGCCCAGGCGGGCCTGATAGCACTCTCCCATGCGCTCGCCCCTGCAATGAAAGACAAAGGCCGCTACTGGACGGTTCCGCTCGATTCGTATCCCACGCTGAACCAGGCGGCCGTCGTCCTCTCGAAATCAAAACAGCAGGATGCGGCCCGCAGGTTCCTGGAATTTTTGCGCAGCCCCGAGGCCACTTCCCTGCTCACCAGCTACGGTTTCAGCCTGCCCGCGGAGACGCGTTGAAATGGAGACGCATTCCAACGGAGAAAGAGTGCAATGAACTGGGAGGCGTTCTGGTTGACCGTCCGTCTCGCGGCCATCGTCTCGACGCTGCTGATTGCGATTGGAATCCCCATCGCCTACTGGCTGACTTACTCGCGCTGGCGCTGGAAATTCCTGGTCGAGGCCGCGGTCGCGCTTCCCATTGTCCTGCCGCCGACGGTGCTCGGTTTTTATGTTCTGGTGGCGCTCGGTTCGCGGAGCCCCCTCGGCCGCTGGTGGGAATCGCTCACCGGCCACACCCTGGCATTCACTTTCGAAGGGCTGGTGATCGGGTCCGTGTTATACAGTCTGCCCTTCGCCGTGCAACCGTTCGCCGCGTCATTCGGCGCCGTCGATCCCAAGCTGCTTGGCGCCTCGGCTTCGCTTGGCCATTCGCCGCTGCAAACTTTTCGCCGTATCGTGCTTCCCCTCTCAAAAGCGGGGCTGGTCACGGGATTTGCGCTCAGCTTCGCGCACACGCTGGGCGAGTTTGGAGTTGTCCTCATGGTAGGAGGCAACATTCCGGGCGTGACCCGCACCATCTCGATCGATATTTACGATCAGGTGCAGACGGCGAATTATTCCAGCGCGAACCAGACGGCGCTCGTGCTGCTGGTCATCTCATTCGTCGTGTTGTCCGTCGTGTACGGCGCAAACCGGCGTCCATGGGCGGTGGGTCCATGGAGGTAAATCTAAAGACAGTTCCCGCGCCGCCAACCGCACCACAAGCAACGGCACAGCCCATCTCTGCCGATCTCGAAGTCCGCATCCGCAAGCGCTTTCCGAATGCGGAGGGCAGCTTCAACCTGAATGTCCATTTCCGCGCGCTGGCCGGCTTCACGATTCTGTTCGGCGCGTCGGGCGCTGGAAAAACCACGCTGCTCGATTGCATTGCCGGACTGAGCGCTCCGGACGAAGGGCGCATCGCCGTCGGCGGCGAAGACCTTTACGACTCGGAGAAGAAGCGGAACGTCGCAGCCTGGAAACGGCGCATCGGCTACGTACATCAGGACCTGGCGCTCTTCCCTCACCTGACCGCAGAGCAAAACGTCGCTTACGGTCTCCGCGCAGTGAGCGCGGCGGAGCGACGCACGCGCAGCCGCGAGATGCTCGCCTCATTCCGCATCGATCACGTGCGCGACCGGCGACCAGCGCAAATCTCCGGAGGTGAGCGCCAGCGCGTCGCCCTGGCGCGCACTCTGGTGACCGAACCGCGCGCGCTACTGCTCGATGAGCCACTGGCTGCGCTGGACCGTCCGACGAAGTCGTCTCTGGTCGGCGATCTGCGCCGGTGGAACCAGCATCACCGCGTTCCGATTCTCTTCGTCACCCACAACGGCGAAGAGGTGTTTGCCCTCGGCGACGAGGTAATTGTGCTTGACGCCGGAATAATCGCGGCGCAGGGGCAGCCGCATGAAGTCATGCGCGCTCCGCGACTGGAAACCGTCGCGCACCTCTCAGGATTCGAAAACATCTTCGACGCCACGGTGCTGGCACTGCACGAAAGTCGCGGCACCATGACTTGCCAACTCATGACTTGCCAACTGACGACCTGCCGTCTGGGAAGCGGCGACGTAGAGCTAGAGACGCCGCTGGTTCGAGCAGAAGTGGGCTCGCGCCTGCGCGTGGGCGTTCGCGCCGGAGATCTGCTGCTGGCAACGGAACACCCGCGCGGGCTGAGTGCGCGCAACGTTTTGCCGGGAACGATTCGGCAACTCGAGCAGAGAGACGTGATCGTCGCGGCGCTGGTGGATTGCGGGGGCACGGAGTTCGAGGTGCACCTAACGCTGGCGGCGCGCGACGCTCTCCAACTGGGGCCAGGCAAAGCCGTCTGGGTCGTGGTCAAGACGCACTCCTGCCACTTGATGGGGATGTGAAGAGGCTACCTTGCCACTGCAATCACCGCGATCCATTGCCCGTTCCGTTCCTTGTGGTAGGCAATCGTTCCGCCAAGACGTTGGGCAATATCTTCGGGCAGCAAGTCGCGATGGTAGCCGAAGAATTTTTCCTTGATACGCTGCCACGCATCCCAATTCTCAAGAAGCGCATGTGTCGGCTGGTACTTCGTAGAGAAGACCAGAGCCACGTCAAAGCGGTCGCGAGCCCTCGCAGCCAAGTCGATCTGGGAGACTGAGAAGTCCTCGATGCGCGCCACGGGAAAAGGCTGACTAATATAGCCGAGCCATGGCCGGGTAAGCTCGTCCGACGCGGGCCATGCGGTCAGAACGCGCTCACCGGAATATCGCATCGCCAGGAAACGACTGGCTTCCGCGTGCAGCACGACATAGTCGCGATAAGCCAGATTGTCTTCGAGAGAGAATCCATACAGCGGATTGCTGAACAGCCCTGCGACAAATGCAATTGCGACCGCTCCCACAATCAGTTTCCAATACCGCGCGCGCCGCCAGAGAGTCGCGACCAACTCCAGAACCACGAGCGGAACGACCGGCAGCAGGTAGCGAGCCAGCACCGCGCCGCCCACTGCCGACATAAAGGCCAGGTAAGCAAACACCACGGAAAGAAATGCTGCCTGCGTCGACAATGGAATTCGCGGCCGCGCGACTGCGTTCTCTGTCCTTCCCTCTAACTGGGGCGGACGAAGCATAGCCAACAATCCCGCCAGCGTGAGCAGATAAAGACCGAAATATCCGAAAAGCTGCCAGACCCTCATTGCGAGAGCCAGCAGGACGCGCAGAGGATTGAGCGTGGCGGCAACGTTGTAGCGAAAGAATTCGGGGTTGCCCAGCAGAAAACCCGTCTTCAAGTAGTGGTAGGCGTACCAGCCCGCCAGCGGCACGACCGGAAGGAGAAGATAAACGAAGCGCGGGCGCCTGCTCTGCGGTGAAAGAATTTCCTTCCATCGCGGCCGAATAAAATGACCGAGCACTTCCCAGCCAAACAGTGCCAGCGGAGCCAGGATCGCAGTTTCTTTCGCCAACGCCGCCAGCGAGAACCAGAGCACTTGCTTCCACGGACGGTCTTCTATATACGCGGCCAGCGCCCAGAACGTAAATCCGGCCGCCGGCAAGTCCACCTGCGCCATCGAACTCTCGGTGAAGTACACCGGATAAATCGCCACCAATGCAGTTGTGGCCCACGCCACCGGCAGATTGGCGGCGATTCGCGAAAGTCGAAACAGTCCCAGCAGCGAGAATGCACTCAGCGCCAGCATGGCTGTGCGCGTGACTAGAGTGGAGTATCCGAAGACGCGCCAGGCCAGCGCCAGCCACGCCATCGCCAGCGGAGGATGCGCATTCGATAGCGTGGACTGCGGAATGAGCGTTCCCGTCAGAAACAAATCACGCGCGGCCGGAACGTAATAGCCCGCCTCATCCCAGAAATAAGGAAGGCGCAGAAGTGGCGCATGCAGAAGCATCAATCCCGCAAAGAACAGCGCGAACAGAAAAAACTGCTGCACCCACGCGGAAGATGCCGTCAGTGAACGGTGCATCAGTGAACGGGTCCGCCCGGGGCGCGCGGATCAAGTTTGATCTCGCCGAACGCGGACTCGTAGTTGGTCACGTTCTGCTGCAAGAGCGCCATGAGCGCCTTGGCCTGTTGCGGGCTGAGATAAATCCCCTGAAAGTTTCGCAACTCCACCTGCGTCTCCGAGCTTTGCTGCATCGTCCCGAAGACGAGGAAAAAATCCCAGACATTTACCCGGATCTGCACGCTGTTGGAGTAGCTCTCGCGATAATCGGGGGTTTGCACGAACTTCACATTCGGTTGGTTCCCTGTAATCATGTCTCGCAGTGTAACGCGTGGGCGGAGTACAGAGCAAAAATCACGGGCGATCTCTTCAAGTACAGCGAATTAACCCTCCTTTAACACTGGCGCAACATTGCTGCAACACAGTCCCTCTACTGTCAGAAGCGGACTATCAAACGAATGCCTCAGCAGTCTGCAGAACGGTTCGGTTTCGTATCGGGGCATCGCCTGAGCGATGCCGCAAAATCTTCGAGATCAGACGCCCCTTTAGGGCCTGCCGACTCTTTCTAAGCGGAGCGCTCCGGGAGCGCGTGAGGCTCTCCTTTCGATCATGGATCCTTTGCCGGCGGCAGACAAACCGCGTCACCCCGATCTGATCTACGTCGTGGAAGACGATCCGGATGTGTCTCGCCTGATCGAATACAACCTGCGAACCGCCGGTTACGAGGTCTCCACATTCTTCTCCGGGGCTCCCGTCGTTCCCCTGGCGGCCATGGCGCAACCGGCGCTGTTTCTTCTCGATATTATGTTGCCCGGAATCAGCGGCTTCGATCTCTGCCGCCAGATCCGCCAGCACGAACAACTGGCCAAGACGCCCGTCATTTTTCTTTCCGCCAGAACTCAGGAGCCGGACCGCCTGCAGGCATTCGACGTCGGCGGCGACGGATACATCACCAAACCCTTCAGTCCGCGTGAGTTGATTGCGCGCGTCCGCAACGTTCTCCGCATTCCGCCCGAGGCCCCCGGCCACGAAATGATTCAGTTGGGAGATTTGGAAATTGATGTCGCTTCGATGACCGTGCGCGTCGAAGGCAGAGCAGTACTCACAACGGTGCGCGAATTCCGGCTCCTCGAATATCTGGCCCGGCACCGGGGACGCGTCTTCACCCGCGACCAGTTGCTTGACGCCGTATGGAAAGAAGGGGCGTTCGTGACCCCGCGCTCCATTGACGTTTTCGTGCGCCGTCTGCGGGAGAAGATCGAGCCCGATCCAAGGCATCCCCGCTATCTGAAAACGCTACGCGGAATCGGTTACCGCTTCGAAGCCGGACGCTGACTTCGAGCGCCCGTTGATTCCCTTATTTCTGCTGCCTGTTTACTTCCAAGGCATTAACCCATATTTAAACGATCGGAAGTATGTACTTTACGCAACGCTGACAGAAAAATGTCGGCCATAGCATTTGACCTGCCCCCCATTTTTAGTCCACGGATAATGAGACTTTCTCCGGGTTTGGGTTCTCTAACACAGCCGTCGTAACTACCTTGTCGCCGCCGTCGAGGCTGTGGGAAAGTGGGAAACGCG
>Ga0224558_1000652_pt1 | contig 40152 bp, 49 predicted proteins | sample 714S32024metaG_FD_180682 | JGI IMG/M metagenome (GOLD analysis project Ga0224558, IMG submission 180682) | Peat soil microbial communities from Stordalen Mire, Sweden - 717 S3 20-24 | ecosystem: Environmental > Terrestrial > Soil > Wetlands > Peat | place: Sweden: Norrbotten County, Stordalen... | reverse complement strand
GGCATCGGGGCTCTGGCTTCCCAGCTGGGAGCGATCACCGTCTCGGCCATGCCCGACGACAAGAGCGCCGAGGTCGGTGGGCTGCAGAACACCTTCACCAACTTCGGCGCATCGCTCGGGACCGCACTGGTCGGTGCCGTGCTCATCGGGAGCCTCACCTCCGGCTTCATCGAGGGGGTGACGAACAACCCGGCCGTTCCCCCCGAGGTCACCGCCACCGCCACGGTCCAGATGGAGAGCGGCGTTCCCTTCGTCTCCGACTCGGAGCTCCGCACCGAACTGGCGACGACCCACCTCCCGCCTGCCACCCAGGACGCAATCGTGGCCGAGAACGCCTCGGCCCGGCTGATCGGACTGCGCAGCGCGCTGTGGCTGGTCGCCCTGCTCACCGTCGTCGGCCTGTTCTTCACCGGCATGCTCCCCCGGAGGCCGATCGGTGCCGACCCGGGCCCCCCGACCGCTTTGGGGTGAGCTTCCGGCCCGGGCACGGGCACGGGCGGCCCAGTGCCGGCCGACGGCCGATCCCCGCCGATACGGTCGGCGGACCCAACTCGAGGTAAAGAACCGCCCCACCAGGGCCGATGATCACAGGGTGAGGTTCGATCCGGCCCAACCGACCCGGTTCGAGGCCCGGCAACGCCTGGTCTCCGGGCTCATCGCCGTGTCCGTGGTGCTCCCCCTCATCTTCGCCGCCGTGCTGCTCGGTGGGGATGCGACCCGCTGGGGGTGGATCGCCGCCGCCGCAGGCTGCATCTTCCTGGCGGTGGTGTACCTCGGCCTCTTCGCCGCGATGGCCACCACCAGGCGGGAGCCGGCCTCCCAGGCCTCGGCCGGGTTCGTCCTGGTCTGCCTGTCGCTCGCCACCCTGGGGTGCCTCGCACTCAGCTCACCGGGGGAGAGCGGGGTCTTCCTGCCGGCGGTGCTGGTGCCGGTGGTCTTCGTGAGCGGCCTCGGGAAGCGGTGGATGCGGATCGGCGTCGATGCCTACGCCGTCGGCCTGGTCGTGGCGGTGAGCGTGGCCGACGGCCTGCGCGGGGAACGCGCCGTCGCCGTCGTGGTTGTCTTTGCGTCGACCATCGTCCTCGTCACCTGGATCACCGCCCGCATCGTGGGCTCGCTCACCGAACACGTGGAGTTCCGTCGGGCCATGGGCGCTCTGAACGAGGCCTTCGACGAGATCGGACAGGCCGCCCCCGACACCGGAGTCGACCTCACGCGGGAGGTCCTCCTCCGCGGCCTGCCGCTGGTCGCGGGCGTGCTCCCGGCCCATCGGGTTGTGGTGTTCTCCCACACCGGCCGGCTCGGACAGTTCCGCCCCCAGGCCGGCTGGCCGGAGGACCAACCGGACCCGTCCGACCTCGCTGAACTGCCGGAGCTGTCCGACGCGCTCCGCACCGACACCGTCGTGCTCACCGACACCCACTGCGCCATCCCCGTCGGACTCTGTTCCGACGGGGAGCTGGTGATGGTGATCGAGCGGGCGACCGGCGGCGAACGCGGCGACCGGCAGGCCGCCGAGGCGGCGGCGTTCCTCGCCGCGGCGTTCCTCCGGGCGACCACGAGGGCCAACATGGTGAGCGGGCTCCAGCTGGAGAGCCGCACCGACCCTCTCACCGGTCTGGCCAACCGGCGCACCCTGTTCGAGCGCATCAAGATCGAGATGGATCGGGCCCAACGGTCGGAGCTGCCGCTCAGCGTGGCCATGATCGACCTCGACCACTTCAAGGAGTACAACGACCGCTTCGGCCACGTGGCCGGCGACACCGTGCTGCGGGCGATCGCCGCGTTGATGGTCTCGAATGTCCGCGCCCAGGACCTGGTGGTCCGCTACGGCGGCGAGGAGTTCTGCCTGGTCATGCCCGACACCGACATCCTGGGCGGCCACCACCTCCTCGACGAGCTCCGGTCCGGAGGTCGGGAGGCGACCACCGAGTACGGCGTCACCCTGTCGGCCGGGCTCACCAGTTGGGACGGGTTCGAGGACACCACCGCGCTGATCCGGCGAGCCGACGAGGCCCTGTACCGGGCCAAGGACACCGGGCGCAACCGGGTGGTGTCCATCCAACTGTCCTCCGAAGCGTGACCTGCCGCCCGGCGACGGGCTACGGGGTCGGATCGGTGCTGCGAAGCACCAGGTACACGTTGTCGTCGACCGCGAAGGAGTTGACGAGCTCGAACCCCTCGGCCAGGGCACGGTCGAGCTCACCCTCCAGCTCGGTGCGCCGTTCGGCGACCACCAGCCGGCCGCCGTGGACCCGCAGGACCCGGTGGCTCGAGCTCACGACGGCGCACCCCCGTCGCCCACCGTCACCCCGGGGTCCAGGAGCAGGGCGTCCTCCCACGGCTCGCCCGGGGACCGGACCGGCTCCGGGCGCACCCTGATGTACCACTCCCGACCCCACACCGTTGCGAACACGTCGTAGGGCATGGCGAGGAAGAAGCTGTCCTCGCCGATCTGGCTGGCGTGGGCCCGCATCGCCCCGCGCTTCGTCTCGATCCACCGCGACACGTCGATCTCGGTGGTGAGCCGGCTGGCCGGCTCCCCCATCTCGTCCATCCCCTCGGGTGGGCCGTCCGGTGGGTCCCACCCCAGCGAGCCGGCCTGGTCGGCCAGGCTCCGATAGAAATCGCGGTTCATGGTGGCCATGTAGACCACCGGCGTGCCGGCCAGCTCGGCGGCCAGCATGCCCACCCGGTGCACCTGCACGTGGTCGGGGTGCCCGTACCCCCCGTGCTCGTCGTAGACGACCAGCACGTCGGACGCCTCCTCGGACAGGATGGCTGCCAGCTGGGCCGCCGCCTCGTCCTGGTCGGCAGCCGCGAAGCTCCCGGGCCGCTCGTTGGAGGGCTCGCCGGCCATTCCCGAGTCGTGGTAGGTGAGGTAGTCCTGGCGGGCCACGCCGAGCAGCCGGCACGCCTCGTCCAGCTCCACCCGCCGCCGGTCGGCGAGGGACTCCCCCGGGGCGAGCATGCCCTCGGGGATCTCGCCCAGCTCCCCGCGGGTCGCCGTGACCAGCACCACCCGGGCGCCGGCATCGGCCAGGCCGGCCATGGTGCCCCCGGTGGCGATGGCCTCGTCGTCGGGGTGGGCGTGGAAGAAGGTCACGGTGGCCATCATCGGCACCCTACCGCCAACGGGGGCCCGGACCGACCGGACGGACCGACCGGCGGCCGGCGCCGCTCACCCCAGCGGCAGTTGCGGCGCGTCGGCCACCGACAGCTGGCCGGCGATGGCCCGGTCCGAACCGGCTCGGGCCCGTCGCTTGCCGGTGACCGCGAAGATGCGCTCGGGGCCGAAGGAGCGGATGGTGCGGTCGCCGGGGCGGCCGCCGATCACCTCGACCGACTCCGTGCCGTTGTGGCGGTTGAGGATGTGGGCGCGGAACTCCCAGCTGGCGCCGCGGAGGTGGAGCCCGGCGACGATCACCGGGTCCCCGGCCCGCAGCCCGTTCCACGCCTCCGAGCGCTCGAGGTGACCGGCGGCCTCGAGCGCTGCCTTGCGGGCCGAGGGACGGCGAGGGGGGGTCATGGCCGGTCGCCCGGGCGCCCAGGGCCCTGCCCGACCACCGACCTCGCCGACGGACCGGTACCCATCACTCAGCGACGCTCCCCGCGTACCACCCGGATCCGGTGGGCGAACAGGGCGATGACCGCGATCACGAACAACGCGGCGGCCACGTACCCGGCGTAGCTGAAGCCCTTCAGCACCCGGCTGTAGCTGCTGCCCAGGCTGTAGCCGAGGGTGGTCAGCGCCGTGCACCAGATGGCGCAGGCGATGACGGTGAACACCACGAACTTGGCCATGGCCATCTCGCCCAGCCCGGCGGCGAAGGACACGAACGAGCGCAGGAGGGGGATGAACCGCCCGAAGAACACCACCGGCTCGCCACGGCGGGCGAACCAGGCCTCGGCGCGGTCGAGGTCCTTGTGGGTGAGCAGCACGTACTTGCCTACCCGGTCCACCAGCGGGCGGCCCCCGAAGTAACCGATGAGATAGCCGGCCAGCGAGCCGAGCACCTCGGCCAGGGTGGCCACCACGATGACCACGACCAGGTTGAGGTGGTGGGGCTCACCGGGGATCTGGCCACTGGCCAGCACCCCGCCGTAGATGATGGCCACCTCAGCGCCGACCGGCAGGCCCATCGACGAGATGAAGCTCAGGGCGAAGACCGCGACGTAGCCCCAGGTTTCGAGGAAATGCTCCATAAGGAACCAATGTCTACTCGGTCCGCCGCTCGCCGAGGGTCATCCGGGCGGTCGGCGGCCCGACCAGCTCGGCTACCGTCGGCCAGGTGACGACCGCCCCGCACCGCGACCACCCGGGCCGGGACCGGTGCACCACGCCGGACGGCGTCGGGGTCGCCCTCTACGACTTCGGCGGCGGCGGAGCCGACCTGCTCCTCGTCCATGCCACCGGATTCTGCGCCGAGGTCTTCGTGCCGATGGCCCGGGCCCTCGGTGACCACTACCACTGCTGGGGCCTGGACCTGCGGGGCCACGGCCGCTCGGACCGTCCCATCGACTGGGACTTCGCCTGGTCGGGGTTCGCCACCGACGTCGCGACCGCGATCGACCACCTCGACCTCGACCGGCCGTTCGGGGTCGGGCACTCGTGCGGCGGCGCAGCCGTCCTTCTGGCCGAGGAGGCACGGCCCGGTACGTTCCGTGGCCTCTACTGCTTCGAGCCGGTGGTCTTGCCCGACCCGCCGGACGGTACCCCGCGGGCCCTCGTCGAAGGGAACCCGCTGTCCGCCGGGGCGAGGCGGCGACGCGAGACTTTCCCGTCCGCCGAAGACGCATTCCTCAACTTCTGCTCCAAGCCGCCGTTCGCCGAGCTCGACCCCGAGGCCCTCCGCTGGTACGTCGAGTCGGGGTTCGAGGTGCTCCCCGCCGACGAGGGAGGTGACGGGACGACCATCCGACTCCGGTGCCGCCGGGACGACGAGGCCGCCGTCTACGTCGGGGGGACGTCCCACGGTGCCTTCGGCCGGCTCCCCGAGATCGGCTGCCCGGTCACCTTGGCCTGCGGGGCCGAGACCGACGGCTTCGGGCCGTCGTTCCTCGAGGCGGACGCGGCCCGCCTCCGACGGCCCACCGTCGAGGTCCTGGAGGGTATCGGCCACTTCGGCCCGCTGCAACGGCCCGACCTCGTGGCCGACTCGGTCGTCCGCGCCCTGGGTACCGGCAACGGGGCACCCCCGTCGTAGGCTGGGCCGGTGCCGTTCGATCCACCCCGCTCGCTCTCCCCGTCGAAGGTCACTTCCTTCCGCGACTGCGCGCTGGCCTTCCGGTTCAGTGCCATCGAACACCTCCCCGAGGAGCCCACGACGTGGACGGTCAAGGGCACGCTGGTCCACCGGGCACTCGAGGGACTGTTCTGGCGGCACGGCCCGGGCCGCCGGACCCCGGCGGCGGCCGCCCTCGAGCTCGACCGGGCCTGGGCCGAGCTGCAGTCGGATCCCGAGTTCGCCGCCCTGGCCCTCTCCCCCGGCGACGCCGACTCCTTCCGGGACGACGCCGCGACCCTGGTGCAGAACGAGTTCGCCCTCGAGGACCCGGACGAGATCACCCCGGTCGGCATCGAGCTCCTCCTCGAGGCCGACGTCGGCGGCATGCGGCTGCGCGGCATCATCGACCGCCTCGACCGCACCCCCGACGGCGAACTGGTCGTGATCGACTACAAGACCGGCCGGGCCCCCTCGCCGGCGTTCGAACAGGCCAAGCTGATCGGCGTCCACATCTACGCGCTCCTGTGCCAGGAGGTCCTCGGCCGGCGGCCGGCGCAGGTCAAGCTCCTCCACCTGCGGGAACCCACGGTCATCACCGCCGAACCCTCCGAGCAGGCGGTGCGCGGCCACCGCCAGAAGGCGCTGGCCGTCTGGTCGGCCATCGAGCGGGCATGCCGTGACGAGGACTTCCGGCCCCGGACCTCACGCCTGTGCGACTACTGCCGGTTCCGGGCCTTCTGCCCCGCCTACGGCGGCAATCCCGACGAGGCCGCCGAGGCACTGGCAGTAACCGTGGGCGGCGCGGCGTGACCGGGCCCGGCCCGGACCGGGCGGAGGGGCGCCGGGGTCCCGAGCCCGGGCGGTCGACGACCTCACCCGGTGACGCCCGACCCCCGGCGGGCCGCCACCGCGGCCCGGTCGGCCTCGTCCGCACGCTCGACGAGCGGGTCGACGCCTGGTTCGAGCCGGCCCGGGGGAATCCCGCCCTCGACGGGGTGGCCAAGGCGGTCACCGGCCTCGGTGACCACGGGCTGATGTGGGCGGTCACCACGGCGTGGCGGGCGCGGCACTCCGGACCGGACCGGGCCCGGGCGGTGCGGGCACTGGCAATCGCCGGCGTCGAGTCGAGCCTGGTCAACGCCGGGCTCAAGGCGGTCATCGGCCGGGCGCGACCCGATCAGGGCGGCCTCCGCCTGACCGAGGGCGGCGTTCCCGTCCGTGAGCCGAAGACCAGCAGCTTCCCCAGCGGCCACACCCTCGCCGCCTTCTGCTCGGCGACGGTGATGAGCCAGCGGGGGGATCGGGCCGGCAACGCCCTGCTGTTCGCCGGCGCGGCACTGGTGGGGGTCAGCCGCCTCCACCTCCGGGCCCACCACGCCTCCGACGTGGTGGGGGGCGCCGCCATCGGTACCGCCCTCGGGCTCCTCGGCCGCCGGCTGCTCTGACCGGTCGGGGTCCGGTCGGAATGGATCGGGCCGCCTTGGGGTTTCCTAGCCATGGACCCGAACCAGATTTTTGCTGTGACCTGGGACTATCGTTGCCCCTTCGCCCGCACCGGCCACGAGCACATCCTCGACGGCCTGGCCGCCGGGGCCCCGTGGCAGGTGACGTTCGTCCCCTTCTTCCTCAACCAGTCCCACGTGCCCGAGGGCGGCACGCCGGCGTGGGACGATCCCGCCCAGCAGTCGGACCTGCTCTCGCTGGCCGCGGGCGTCGTGGTGCGGGACCGCTTCCCCGAGCGGTTCCCCGACGTCCACCGGTCCCTGTTCACCGCCCGTCACGACGAGGGAGGCGACCTCCGGGACCCGGCCGTGGTGGCGGGCGCCCTCGACCGGGCCGGCGCTGACGCCGACGCGGTCCTGTCCGAGGTCGAGGCCGGATGGCCGGCCAAGACGATCCGGGACGAGCACGAACGGATGGTTGCCGAGTTCGAGGTCTTCGGCGTACCCACGTTCATCGTCGGGGACGACGCCGTCTTCGTCCGGCTCATGAACCGACCCGGTGGCGACGGAGGCCTGGCCCGGGCCACCGTGGACCGGGTGCTCGACCTCCTCACCGATCATCCGGACCTCAACGAGTTCAAGCACACCCGGCTCTCGCTCTAGCGCTCAGAGTTCCACCGCACCTCGTCGACCCGGTACTTCTGGCTCCCCACTTCCCTCACCCTCCACGTCACCTTCAGCCTTACAGCCTCAACCTCACGTTAAGGGTCAGACCAGTGAGGCCAGGACCCCGACCGAGGCCTCGATCTGGTCCGGGGTCCCGAACGGTGCACCGCAGAAATCAGTGACCCCGATGTCGGCCAGTCGGCGCACCTGGGCCCCGACCTCGGCGGCCGATCCGACAAGGGCCACGTCGGCAGGACCGATGGCACCCTCGCGGTCGAGCATGGCCCGGTAGGACGGGAGCTCGCCGTAGATGGCCCAGACCTCGGCGGCCTGGATCCGGGCGGCCTCGGTGTCGTCGGTGACGCACACCGGCAGCCCGCACCCGATCCGGGGCTCGGGGCGGCCGGCCTCGGATGCCGCCGCCCGGATGGTGGGCACGATGTGGGACTCGATGGTGGCCGGACCGGTCATCCAGGTGACTGTGCCGGAGGCCATCCTCCCGGCGATCCTCAGCATGGTGGTGCCGAGTGCGGCCACCAGCACCGGCGGGACGGGCGCGGCGATCTGGAGGGGACCGAAGGTCGAGGCGCTGAGCGTCTCGCCGGCGAAGGTCACCTGCTCGCCTTCGAGCAGCGGCACCAGAATCGAGAGGTACTCCCGCATGTGGCGAGCCGGCTTCTCGAAGGACTGGCCGAAGACGTGCTCGATCACCATCTGGTGGGAGAGGCCGATGCCGAGGGTCAGCCTCCCGCCGGTCGCCGCCTGCACGGTGAGGGCCTGGGCGGCCAGCATCACCGGGTGGCGGGGATAGGTCGGCACCACCGCGGTCCCGAGGTCGATGCCGGGGACCTCCCGGCCGATGACGGCCAGGGCGGTCAGGGCGTCGTAGGCGAAGATCTGGGATGCCCAGGCCGTCTGGATGCCCGCCTCCTGGAGGGACGCGACCTGCCCCACCATCTCGTCGAACGGCTGCTCGGTGTCGAACATCACGCCGATGCGCACGGTGCCTCCCTCTCGCGGCGGCCGGTGCCGGCCCCCGTCGGTGATCGTGTCGGACGGCCCGCCGTCCGGGCCGGGCTCGCCCCACCGTACCGGCCCACCACCCACACCCGGGGACCCGGTGGCCGGTCGATGTGCCTCCCGAGCGCCCGGTCGGGCAGAATGCGGTCATGTCCGTCGCCATCATCATGGGAAGCTCATCCGACGCGTCGACTATGGACGACGCGGTCCAGACCCTCCGCTCGTTCGGCGTGCCCGTGGAGGTGCGTGTGCTGTCGGCCCACCGCACGCCCGACGACACCATCGCCTTCGCCCGTGGCGCCGCCGGGGCCGGCATCAAAGTGATCATCGCCGCTGCCGGGGGTGCCGCCCATCTGGCCGGGGTGGTGGCGGCCGCCACTCCCCTGCCGGTCATCGGGGTGCCGGTGGCGCTGGCCAACCTGGGCGGCCTCGACTCACTGCTGGCCATGGTCCAGATGCCCAAGGGGATCCCGGTGGCCACCGTGGCGGTCAACGGCGCCCGCAACTCGGCCCTGCTGGCCGTGCGGATCCTCGCCCTGTCCGACCCCCGGCTGGCTGCCGAACTGGACCGGTTCGTCCTGGACCTGGCCGACCAGGTCCGGGACATGGACGCCGAGATCGTCGCCCGCTACCGGGTCGACTGAGCACCCCGGGCGGCCGATCACCCCGGTCTCAGCCCGCCATCGGGTTCAGGCCGGGCCCCACGGCGGGGCCAGGCCGGCCACCGCGTCCTCCATGGTGACGCCCAGCGGGATCACCGCCAGGGCCGGGATGTCCACCCCGTTGGCCACGTAGCGGCCGACGTGGGCCCGGCACTCCTCGTAGGAGCCGTGGACGACGAGCGCGTCCACCACCTCGTCGGGGATGGCGGCCAGGGCGCCCTTTCGGTCCCCGGCCTGCCACGCCGCCCACATCGGCTCGAGACCGGGCCCCCGTCCCAGCCAGCGGTGGAAGGCGGCGTAGACGCCGACGTTGAGGTAGGCGGCGATCATCCGACGACCGACGGCGCGCACCGCCTCGGCATCCTCCGAGGGACACACGAAGATGCGGGCGGCCACCGGGATGTCGGCGCCCAGCTCGGGAACGACCGTCGCCACGTCCTCGGCCGACAGCCAGTTGATGATCACCCCGTCCGCCTCGCGACCGGCCAGTCGGAGCATGCCCGGTCGGAGGGCGGCCAGGAAGATGGGCGGCGGATGCTCGACCGGCCGGGCCAGTCGGAACCCGCGCACCCTGAACGTGTCGTACTCGTGGTCCACCTTCTCACCGGCCAGCGCGGCGCGCAGGAAGCGAATGGTGTCGCGGACCCGCTTGTAGGGCTCGGCGAACTCGATGTCGTTCCACCGGGTCACGATGACGTCGGAGGAGGTCCCGAGCCCGAGGGTGAACCGCCCCGGGGCCGCCTCGGCCAGCGCGGCCACGCTCTGGGCCAGCAGGGCCGGGCCGCGGGTGTAGGCCGGGATGATGGCCACCCCCAGCTGCAGAGTGGGGGCCCAGGCCGCGGCCAGGGTCAGCGGGGTGAAGCCGTCCAATCCGTCGGTCTCCGCCGACCAGACGTCGGTGTAGCCCAGGCGCACCAACTCCTCGTACCACCGGCGGTGGTCGGCCAGGGTCACCCCGTCGAACGGAACGGTGATCCCGTAGCGCGGTGGGTTCGGCACAGTCCGGTCTCCGTCAGCCATGGGACCCGTAATACACCCTCCGAGCATCCTGTACCCATGACCACCGATCACCGGGCACGGTCCCGTGCCATCCAGCCCGAGCTCCCCCTGCCCTCGGCCGAGTCCGGGGCCGGGGGGCGTGCCGACGGCGACTGGCGCCTCGACGAGGAGACCCGCAGCATCGGCCGTCAGGGTGTGGCCGCGGCCCGGGCCCGGTTGGAACGGGCCAGGTGCGCCACCGGGGACCAGGGGCCTGCGGGCAGGCACCGGCCGCAGGGGCGTGCCGCCTGACGGTCCACGGCGCTACGGTCGGGTGGATGCCCACCGTCGCCGAGAGACTCGACCTTGCACCCGAGGCCAAGCTGCTCATCCTCAACTGCGCCGACCTCGGCTTCTGCCACGCCTCCACCGTGGGCGTCTACGACGCCCTGCGCGAGGGGATCGGTACCAGCGGCTCGCTGATCGTGCCCGCCCCCTGGGCGCGTGAGTCGGCCTCCCGGTTCCGGGGTGAGGACGTCGGGGTCCAGCTCACCCTCAACGCCGAGCACGACCTCTACCGGTGGGCGCCGATCACCCACGCCCCGTCCTTGCTCGACGGCGACGGCGGGTTCCCCCGCACGGTGACCGACGTCTGGGACCATGCCGACATCGACGAGGTCCGGCGGGAGTGCCGGGCCCAGGTCGAGCGGGCGGTCCTGTGGGGCTTCGACATCAGCCACCTCGACGCCCACCTCGACGCCCTCCTGCTGCGACCCGAGTTCTTCGACGTCTACCTCGAGCTGGCCGTGGACTTCGAGCTGCCCCTCCGGCTCCTTGGCGCCGAGGACGAGCCCAACGTCGGGTTCCCGGTCCGCCAGCTGGCCGCCGACGAGGGGGTGCTCTTCGCCGACCGCTTCGCCTCGCTCCCGGCCCGGGGGAACCGGCAGGCCTTCCTCGACCTGGTGGCCGGGCTCGAGCCCGGGATCACCGAGGTCAGCCTGCACCCGGCCATCGACACCCCGGAGCTGCGGGCCATCACCACCGACTGGCAGGCGCGGGTGGCCGACCACGTCCTGTTGGTGGCCGACCGCGGCCTCGACCGGTTGCTGTCCGAGGCCGGCGTCACCCTCATCGGGTACCGCCCCCTGCGCGACGCCATGCGCCGCGGCTGACCGGCGGCCCGGAGCGCGGGCCGGGGCGCCGGTATCCTGAGGAGCCACCGATGGGAGCAGCCGTGGCCGAGGGAGACCAGTCGAACGAACGCGGCACACCCGCCGCGCCCGTCCCTTCCGCCGGCGCCGGCCCGGCGCCGTTCCACCTCGAGGGACTGCTCCTCCTCGACGCCGCCGGCAACGATCCGGTGGCCATCGAGGCGATGACCTTCGCCGACGAGGGGATCGGGGTCATTCGGGCACCGGGGGACGAGCCCCGGGTCCTCCCGTGGGCCTCGGTGGCCGCCCACGTGGTGGAACGGTGGAACGGAGGGGTGATCCCCGAGTGGTGGGTCGATCCGGAGCTCAACCGGTCCGTCACCGCACCCGGCCCGATGGGGACGGTCACCGACCCCCTGGCCGCCAGCCGGCCCCTCCCCCACGCCGACCCCGGCGCGGTCATCGCCGTGCAGACACCCTTCGGCACCTACCGGTTCCTCCTCCCGGGCGGTAACCCGGCCGTGCTGTCCCGCCGGATCACCGACTTCGCGGTGCGGCACCACGGGCTCTCGGGGGTGCCGTCGGTGACCACGGTGGCCGGCACCCCGGGTCGCGGCGACCGTCGGGTGGGGTCCCGGGCGGTCGAGGCGTCGTCCCGATGGTCACGGGTCCAGCCCTACCTGGTGGTCGCGCTGGTCCTGTTCATCGGGGTGGCGGTCACCCTGATCCTGCTGCAAAGCGCCGGGACCATCCACCTCCCCTACCTCGGTGGGTCCGGGCCCGGGTCGGCGACAGCAGCTAGAACTCGGTGACCTCGGCGATCCGACGCCGGAGATCGTGGTACCCGGGGGTGTTGGTCACCGGGAGCAGCGCCATCATCACGCCCATCGAGCCGGCCACCTTCATCCGGCCCTGCATGAAGGCCACGTTCGGGTCGAGCTCGTCCCGGCACATGGCGCGGGCGTCCGCCCAGGTCATGGTCAGGGTGACGTCGGGGGCGTCGACGCTCCCGGCCCCGCTCGAGACCAACCGGCCCTCCTCGATGACCCAGAAGTAGGGGAACTCCCCCTCGGGCCCCCCGCTGACCTCGTACTGGATACGGGCCGACAGCCCCGGGCGGACCGGCTGGTCCGCCGCCATCGCCCGGGTCTGGTCGAACCACTCCGTGGACAGCCACTTGCTCACGGCACACCCCAACTCGTCGTCGTCGCCCGGGCCGATGCTACCGGCGGTCCTGCGTCCGTGCGCGGCGCGCCGGTCAGCGCCCGGCCTGGTCGGCGTGGTGGACGCCGGCGAAGAGGTCGGTCTCCCGGCCGCCGTCGGTGGCCCCCACGGCCGGATGGACTGCGATGCTCCCGTCGGCCTCGGCCACCCGGGCCAGCCGGTAGTCGTCGTGGGGATGGAGCTCGCGCATCACCTCGGGGGGCAGGCCGAACCAGAACCGCGAGTTCGGATCGACCTGGGTGGCGTGGGCCAGCAGGGCCTCGCGGCGCACGTCGGCGAAGTCCGAGATGTCGACCGACGTGGTGACCGGCTCGAGAGGGATGCCCTCCCACCGTTTGCGCCACTCGTCGTCGAACGGTGACTCGAGACCCAGTTCCACGAACTTCTCGTGGATCTCCTGGAAGCGGGCCGCGGAGAACACCGTGTAGTAGAGCTTGGCCGGCTGCCACGGCACCCCGGCGGCGGGGTAGCGGCCCGGATCGCCGGCCACCTCGAACGCGGCCACCCCGATCTCGTGGACCCGGAGGTGGTCGGGATGGGGATACCCCGACTGCTCGTCGCCGTAGACCACCATGACCTGGGGCCTGGTGCGGCGGACCACGGCCACCAGTCGCTCGACCGCCTCGTCGAAGGGAGCCTGGGCGAAGCTGGCCGGGTTGGCGTTGGACGCCGCGCCGGCCATCCCCGAGTCGCGGTAGCCCAGCATGACGACCTCGTCGTAGCCGATGATCTCGGCGGCCCGGGCCAGCTCGTCCCGCCGGAGCTCGGCGATCCGGGCGTGCACCTCGGGGGTGTCGAGCTCCGGGTTCAGCACTTCGCCTTCCTCCCCGCCCGTACAGCAGACCAGGACGGTGTGGACCCCCGCGGCCTGGTAGCGGGCGACGGTTCCCGCCCCCTTCGACGCCTCGTCGTCGGGGTGGGCATGGACGGTCAGAAGGCAGAGCGGATCCGGCACGCCGATCACGCTATCGGGCAGGGACGCCCTAAGCTTCACTCCTGAACAGCGAGGAAGGACCTTTCACTATGGGCGTGATGAAGCGCATGTCGAGCATTCTCCAGGCCAAGACCAACAAGCTGCTCGACAAGGCGGAAGATCCGAGGGAGTCACTCGACCTCTCCTACCAGAAGCAGCTGGAGAGTCTCCAGAAGGTCCGTCGCAGCGTCGCCGACGTGACCACGGCCAAGAAGCGGATCGAGTTGCAGGCCTCCCAGCTCCAGGGTCAGGCCGACAAGCTGCAACAGCAGGCCAGGGCGGCCCTCACCCAGGGCAACGAGGACCTGGCCCGCGAGGCGCTGGCCCGGCGGGCGGCGCTGGCCGAGCAGCTCACCGAGCTGGAGACCCAGCACGCCCAGGTGGCCGGTCAGGAGCAGAAGCTCATCGACACGGCCCAGAAGCTCCAGGCCCAGGTGGACTCCTTCCGCACGAAGAAGGAGACGATGAAGGCCAGCTACACGGCGGCGGAGGCCCAGACCAAGATCGGCGAGGCGGTCTCGGGAATCTCCGAGTCGATGAGCGACGCCGGCATGTCCATGCAGCGGGCCCAGGACAAGATCGACGGCATGCAGGCCCGGGCCGGTGCCATGGACGAGCTGCTCGCCTCCGGGGCCCTCACCGACCTGGCCAACCCGGTGGACGACATCCAGGCCCAGCTGAACAAGGCGTCGACCACCTCGACCGTCGATGCCGAGTTGGCCGCCCTGAAGGCAGAGGTCGGCACCGGCAGCCCGCCCCCGGCCGAACTCGGCGCGGCGGACAACGGGGAGGCACCGTCATGATCGTCCGGATCCTGGGCGAGGGGCAGTTCACCGTCCCTGACGGGGAGCGCGAGGCACTCGAGGCGCTGGACACCGCGGTGACGGACGCGGTCGACCGGGGGGACGAGGACGCCTTCGCCAGCTCGCTGGCCGCCCTCATCGCCGCCGTCCGGAGCGCAGGCGAGGCAGTGGCCGACGACGCCTTCGCCCCGTCCGACCTGGTGGTGCCGTTCAGCGACGCCACGCTCGCGGAGACCAAGGGGCTGTTGGCGCAGGCGGACGACGCCCCGAGGTCGGACGACCGCTGAGGCGGGCACGATGAGCACCGCGCGCAACATCCCCAACGACCGGGGCCTCACCATCCGGATGTTCACCACCGGACTGATGATCGTCGTCCTCTACGGGGCGGTCATCGGCCTGCTGATCGCCGTGGGCATCTCCTACTCGGTGGTGCTGGTCATCGCCGCCGCCATCCTCTTCGCCCAGTACTGGTTCTCCGACAAGATCGCCCTGTTCGGCATGGGCGGCCACCTGGTGACCCCCGAACAGGCGCCCCAACTCCACGGAGCCATCGACCGGCTCTGCGCCCTGGCCGACATGAAGAAGCCGCGCGTGGCCATCGCCGACACCGACGTCCCCAACGCCTTCGCCACCGGCCGGAGCCCGAACAACGCGGTGGTGTGCGCCACCACCGGCCTCCTGCGTCGGCTCGACGAGCCCGAGCTCGAAGCGGTCCTCGCCCACGAGCTCTCCCATGTCGCCCACCGCGACGTGGCGGTGATGACCATCGCCAGCTTCCTCGGGGTGGTCGCCGGCATGGTGACCCGGATCATGTTCTGGACCGGGATGATGGGCGGCTTCGGTGGCGGCCGGAGCAGCAACAACAGCCAGGGGGGCCAGGACAACGCCGTCCTGGTCGAGATGGCCGTGCTGGTCGTGTCCGTGGTGGTCTACGCCATCAGCTTCCTGCTGACCCGGGCACTGTCCCGCTACCGCGAGCTGGCCGCCGACCGGTCCGGGGCCCTGCTCACCGGCCAGCCCTCGGTCCTGGCCTCGGCACTGGTCAAGGTCACCGGCGAGATGGCCCGCATCCCGACCCGCGACCTCCGGGCGGCGGAGAACTTCAACGCCTTCTACTTCACGCCGGCCATCTCCCCCAAGGGGATCAGCCTGTCCACGCTGTTCTCCACCCACCCGTCGTTGGACACCCGTCTCGCCCAGCTGGCCACCATCGAGGCCGAGCTGGGCCGACCTTCGTGAGGCTGGTCGCCCGGGACGGGTGCCCCTGATGGGCCTGTTCGACACCATCCTGGGCCGCACCAAGCCGGTGCAGTCCAACCTCGACGCCCTCTTCGCCCTGCCGTCGGCGTCGATCACGCTCCAGAGCGCGGCGGGCCAGTCGTGCTCCGGCCATGCCGGTGTGTGCTTCAAGCCGCCCTCGGGCCAGGGGTTCGAGGAGATGCAGTCCGAGGTGGTGAAGCTCCTGGCCATGGACGGGGGCACCGGGTTCCGCAAGGCCGAGGACTCCTACGGCTACCAGTGGCTGGTCATCGAGGACGCCGACATCGAGCAGCTGGTCACCCAGATCCACCTGGTCAACTCGTCGCTCTCCGATGCCGGGTGGGGGCCCCAGCTGCTGTGCTCGGTCTTCGGGCTGGCCGACCTCCCCGCCGAAGACCCGGCCGCGCCGCCCGAAGGGGGAGCCGGGGCCGGCCTGCCCATGCCCGAGCCCACCGCCGGACCGGGCCGGGTGATCCCCTCCACCGCCTACCTGGTGTACCTGTTCAAACGGGGGACTTTCTACCCGTTCGTCCCCGACGGCCACGAGCACCGCGACCTCGAACGCGAACTGAAGCTCAAGAGCCTGGTGGCCGACGACCTCACCGTCGAGTCCGACCTCGACCGGTGGTTCCCTCTGTGGGACCTCCCGGTCGGTTGACCCCGGTCCGGCCCCGCCGGAGACCGGGCTCCGCCGCCGGGGCCGGTGACGAGATGGAGCTGTGGGTCCGACCGGAGGCGCTGGCCGTCTGCCGCCTCGGGCCGGACTCGCCCTGGCCGCCACCTCCCCCCGACGACGCGCTCCACTCGGTGACCCGCACGGGTGCCGAGCTCTCGGTGGTGTGCCGGGAGGACCTCGTTCCGGCCGGTGCCCGCTCCCGGCCCGGGTGGCGCGCCCTCACCGTGGCCGGCCCGCTCGACCTCTCGATGGTCGGGGTCCTGGCGTCGCTGGCCACCGTGCTGGCGGCGGCCGGGGTGGCCGTCTTCGTGCTCTCCACCTTCGACACCGACCACGTGCTGGTACGGGACGACGACCTCACCCGGGCGGTCGGCGCCCTGCGCGGCGATGGCCACACGGTCCACGGAGCGGCTGAGCAGGCCGACCGTCAGCCCGGCTCCGGCTGGCCCGGGTCGACACCGTCGACGGCCCGGGCCAACTCGAGATCGAGCCGGGTGATGCCGCCGGCGTCGTGGGTCACCAGCGCCAGGGTCACCCGGTTGTAGCGGATGTCGATGTCCGGGTGGTGATCGGCGGCCTCGGCCAGCTCCCCCACCCTGGACACGAAGGCGAGTGCCCCGACGAAGTCGCGGCAGTCCACCGTCTTGGTCAGCTTCCCGCCGACCAGGTGCCACCCCGGCCCGTCGGGCGCGTCCAGCGCCTCGATGACCTCGGACTCGCCGAGCACCGGGGGCCTCATCCCGCTGCTCCCCCGCGGCGGACCGCCGGCGGTGACGGGACCGGCGGCGGTACGGGTGCCATCGGCTACGCCGAAGCTCCGACCGGCGCGGTCGGGCTGAAGACCACCGGCATCGACTCGTACCCCGAGACGAAGTTGGCGGCCCGCTTGGGCGGCTCGTCCCCGTGGGCCGGCGCCAGGTCGGGCAGCCGGTCGAGCAGCCGGTCGAACATCACGGTGAGCTCCATGCGGGCCAACCGGTTCCCCAGGCAGAAGTGGGATCCGAACCCGAAGGCCATGTGGTCGTTGGGGGAACGGGTGATGTCGAACCGCTCGGGGTCGGCGAAGACCCGCTCGTCCCGGTTGGCCGACGGGTACAGCAGCAGGAGCTTCTGCCCCCGACGCAGGGTCTCCCCCTGGAACTCGACGTCCCGGGTCATCTGCCGGGCCATGTTCTTGATCGGGGACACCCACCGGAGCATCTCCTCGACCGCACCGGGCAGCAGCCCCCGGTCACCGGCCAGCATGGCCAGCTGCTCGGGATGGCGCAGGAGCTCGAACATCCCGCCGCTGATCACGTGGCGGGTGGTCTCGTCACCGCCGATCAGGATGAGGAGCGACTCGTAGATGAGCGACGCCTCGTCGAGACGGTCCCCGTCGATCTCGGCGTGGACCAGCGTCCCGATCAGGTCGTCGGACTGGGCGTCCCGTCGCCGTTGCTCGGCCACCGCGGTGATGTACTCGGCGTACTCCATGGCAGCCAGGGCGGCGCGGTCCATGGCCCCGGGGTCCGGCGAGCCGAGCGCCTTCAGCATGTCGTCGGACCACCGCAGAAGCGCGTCGCGGTCCTCGGGGGCCACGCCCAGCATGTTGCCGATGACGATCATCGGCAGGGGCGCGGCGATGTCCCGCACGAAGTCGGCCGAACCGGCCTCGCACACCCGGTCGATGATGGCGTCGCAGATGGTGCGGATGCCCGCCTCGCTCTCGCGGATCCGCCGCGGGGTGAACCCCTCGCTCACCAGGCGCCGCCTCCGCACGTGCTCGGGCGCGTCCGTGTCGATCATCATGGGAAGGGCGTCGCTGTCGGGGCGGATCCCGCCGGCGTTGGAGAACGTGTCGGGGTCCTTGGAGATCTCCTTGATGTCCGCGTAGCGGGTGATCCCCCACACCCCGGAGGCCTCGTCGAAGTAGGCCGGGGCGTGTTCCCGCATCCAGGCGAACGCCGGGAAGGGGTCGCCGCCGTAGAACGTGCCGTCGGTCAGGCCGATGGACAGGTCGGCGGGCAGTGTGGTCATGGTGCTCCCTCGGAGATGTCGCTGGCTGCCCCCCGCCGGGTCGGTGGTACCGGGCGGGCGGGTGTCGATCGGAACCGGAGTATACGGCCCGGCTCCCGGTCGGGCCGGTCCCGTCCCGGCGGGACCATCCGGGAGGTGCTGGCCGCTCAACTCCGCCGACGGGGCCGGAACGTCATGGGCACGTGGCTCACGCCGGCGTGCTTGTTGGTGCGGACCCGTTCGACCGGCCCGCCCAGCGCGAACCCCTCGAGCCGGTCGAGCAGTTCGTCGAGGATGACCCCGATCTCCATGCGGGCCAGATTGGCGCCCAGGCAGAAGTGGGTCCGATGGCCGAAGGTGAGGTGCGGGTTCGGGTCCCGGGCGATGTCGAACCGGAACGGGTCGTCGAAGACCGATTCGTCGCGGTTGGCCGACGGCCACCACAGTGTCACCTTGGCCCCCCGCTCGACGGCGAGGCCGCCGAGCTCGGTCGGTCGGGTGGCGGTACGACGGTTGTAGAGGGTGGCGGTGGTCCACCGCAGGATCTCCTCGACCGCAGTGGGCATCAGCGACCGGTCGTCCCGCAGGGCGGCGAGCTGGTCGGGGTGCTCGATCAGGGCCACCATCCCGAGGGCGATCGAGTTGCGGGTGGTCTCGCTGCCCGCCACCACCAGCAGGTTGAAGAACATCAGCAGCTCGAGGTCGGTGAGCGGCCGCCTCTCTGCACCCGCGTCCTCCACCCGGGCGTGGGCGACCACCGAGATGATGTCGTCGCCCGGCGCCCGCCGCTTGTCGGCCACCAGCCGGTTGCCGTAGTCGGCCATCGCCGCCGCCGCCTCGGCCACCCGCTCGTTGGTCTCCCCCAGCTCCCGTCCCTCGAAGTCGAGGGTGGTGTTGGACCACGCCATGAGATCGTGCCGGTCGGCGTCCGGGATCCCCATCAGAGCGGCCACCGCCTGCAGCGGCAGCTCGACGGCCACGTCGACCAGGAAGTCGCACCCACCCCGCTCGGCCACGGCGTCCACGATCCGCGTCGCCCGCTCCCGCAGCTCCTCCTCCATCCGGGCCAGGGCCCGGGGAGACACCGCCGGGGTGACCAGACGGCGGATCCGACGGTGGAGCGGATCGTCCATCATGTTGAGGAGCACCCCTGGGGCGAAGCCGTAGGGGAGGTCCTGGAGGATCGTCCCGCCCCCGTCCGCCCCGGGGGCCCGCTCCGAGGAGAAGGTCACGGCGTCGGCGGCCACCGCCATGACGTCGGCGTGGGAGCTGACCACCCAGAAGCCCTCGCCGTCGGGCGTGTGCGCGGTCGGGGGGTGCCACCACACCGGCGCCTCGCGCCGGAGCCGGGCGAACACCTCGTCGGGGAAGCCGTCGGCGAACAGGTCGAGGTCGGTCAGGTCGAAGGCCCCGGTGTCCGCCATGCGCTCGCTCCCCGTCCGCCCCGACCGGTGCCGGCCTACGGGTGGGTCATCGACTCGGGACGGACCGCCTCGTCGAACTGCTCCCCGGTGAGGTAGCCGAGGGCCACCGCCGACTCCCGCAGGGTGCTGCCCTCCTTGTGGGCCTTCTTCGCCACCTCGGCGGCCTTGTCGTACCCGATGAGCGGATTGAGCGCGGTGACCAGCATCAGCGAGTTCTCGAGGTGCTGTCGGATGCGGGGCTCGTTGGGCTCCAGCCCCTCCACGCAGAATTGGGTGAAGGCGGCCGACGCCTCGGTCAGGAGCCGGACCGAGTGGAGCACGTTGTGGATGATCACCGGCTTGCACACGTTGAGCTCGAGGTTCCCCCGGGCGCCGGCCATGGCCACCGCGGCATCGTTCCCGTAGACCTGGATGCACACCATGATCATCGCCTCGGACTGGGTGGGGTTGACCTTGCCCGGCATGATCGAGGAGCCGGGCTCGTTCTCGGGCAGGTTGAGCTCACCGATGCCACAGCGGGGTCCCGAGCCCAGCCACCGGAGGTCGTCGGCGATCTTGATGAGCGACGCGGCCAGTGTCCGCAGGGTGCCGCTGGTCATGACCAGGGCGTCGTGGGCGGCCAGGGCGGCGAACTTGTTGGGTGCCGACACGAAGGGCAGGCCGGTGAGCTCGGCGATGGTCGAGGCCACCCGGGTCCCGAACTCGGGATGGGTGTTGAGGCCGGTGCCCACCGCCGTGCCGCCGGCGGCCAGTTCGTAGAGGTCGTCGAGGGTGGCCTCGAGCCGGCGCAGGTCGGCGTCGAGCTGAGCGACGTACCCGGAGAACTCCTGGCCGAGCGTGAGGGGCACCGCGTCCATCAGGTGGGTCCGCCCGATCTTGGTGATGCCGCTGAAGGCGTCCGCCTTGGCCTGGAGCGCACTGCGCAGATGGCGGACGGTCGGGAGCAGGCGGTGGGTGATCTGCTCGACGGCGGCGATGTGCATGGCCGTGGGGAAGGTGTCGTTGGAGGACTGCGACATGTTGACGTCGTCGTTGGGGTGGACCGGTTCCTTCGAACCCATGACGCCACCGGCCATCTCGATGGCGCGGTTGGCGATCACCTCGTTGGCGTTCATGTTGCTCTGGGTGCCGCTGCCGGTCTGCCAGACGCTCAGGGGGAAGTGGTCGTCGAGCCTCCCCTCCGCCACCTGGCGGGCGGCGGCCACGATGAGCGCCGACTTGTCCGGCGACATCTTGCCGAGATCGGCGTTGACCTGGGCGGAGGCCTCCTTGAGGATGCCGATGGCCCGGATCAGGGGTTCGGGCATCCGGTCGTCCCCGATGGGGAAGTGCAGGAGGGACCGAGCCGTCTGGGCACCCCAGTACCGGTCGGCCGGCACCTCGATCGCCCCCATGCTGTCGGTCTCCACGCGGGTCTCGCTGGTCATGGTCGGTTCCTTTCGGTGTCGCCCTCGGTCGGGGTCCCCCCAGCGGCGCGCGGCGACCCTAGCGTGAACCGACCGGGCCGGAGGAGCCGGCGGAGCCCCCACCCGGCCCGCGGCCGGTCAGACCGGGGTGGACCGGCAGGACGGGCACACGCCGACCAGGTCGAACTGGTGGTGGGTGACCTCGTAGCCCTGCTCCTCGGCCACCGCCCGGGCCGCCTCGGCCATGGCCCGTTCGAGCCGGGGCGACGGCGCCACGTCCTCGACCTTGCCGCACCGTCCGCAGGCCAGGTGGTGGTGGTGGCCGGCCAGCTCCTCGGCCAGTTCGAACCGGCCGTGGTCGTCGACGCCGGTCACCCGTCGGACCACTCCCGCCTCGATGAGGGCGGTGATGTTCCGGTAGGCGCTGCTCTGGGGCAGCTCGACGTTCGACTCGAGGATCTCGGGGATGGAGAGCGGGCGCCCGGCACCGGCCAGGGTCGCCACGAGGGCCTGGCGCACCGGCGTGTACCGCTGTTCCAGGCTGGCCAGCCGCAGGGCCACCTGCTCGTCCACGGTGGGGGCGGCGCTCATGCCCCCGAGGATACGGCGTCCACTGCCCGGCTGATGGCCCGGGGCGGTCGCGGGCTCACCGGGCACGGGAGCCGTCCCCCGTGGAGACCGTAGACCGCCGCTCGCCCACCCGGCGGCGACCACGACCGGCACGGAACCACGAGACGGCGAACGCCACCGCGTAGAGCAGCGTGGCCACGCCCACGATCCCGAAGCTGGGCGGCATCCGGGGCGCCGCGTAGGCCAGGGTGAGCCCGGCCCACACCGAGACCACGGCGATGCCGGCGGACAGCCACAGGGCGGCGAACGGCTTCGAGGTGAAGCGCTGGCTGGCCCCGGCCGGAGCGGCGAGCAGTCCGAGCAGCAGCAGGGCGCCGATCGCCTGGGTGGCCACGCCGGCCGTGATGCCGACCAGCACGAAGAAGGCGTAGCCGAGAGCCCGCACCGGGACCCCGCGGGCCGAGGCCACCGCTTCGTCCAGGCTGGTGAACAGCAGCGGCCTCCCGATGGCGATGATGGCGGCCACCACCACCAGGGACACCACTGCGTCCCCCAGGGCCTGGCCCCCCGACAGGCCGAGGACGGAGCCGAACAGCACATTGACACCGGCCGTGCCGCCGACGCCACCGGTGCCGCTCTGCGAGGTGGTGAAGATGGTCAGGAAGAGGGCTCCGAGGCCGAGGATCCAGGCGAAGACGCTGCCGATGACCGTGTCGTCGGCGGTGGCGCGGCGTCCGAGCACGGCCATCAGCACGGCGAACACCACACAGGCGCCGTAGAGCCCGGCCCGCAGGTCGATCCCGAAGGCCAGGGCGGCCAGGGCGCCGGTGAAGGCCACGTGCGAGAGCGCGTCACCGGTGAACACCTGGCCCCGCAGCACCACGAAGTAGCCGACCAGGCCGGCGGCCAGCGCGATGCAGGTCCCGGCCAGGAAGGCGGTGCGCAGGAACGGCTGGTCGAACATGTGCTCGAGGCCGGTCAGGGGGTTGAGGGCGCCGGTCATCCGCCGGAGCCGCCCGTCACGGGCGCGGCGGCACCGGCCGCCAGGCGCGGGCGTAGCGGCGTGCGGGACTGCACCCGGCTGGCCACGGCCCGACCGCCGGCGGCCACCAGGTAGACGGCGAACCCGAAGGTCGACACGTAGAAGCCGACCGGGTAGACCGAGTAGTAGGCGACCCCGAGGGACACCCAGGTGACGGCCACCGCCACCACCAGCGTCACCACGAAGCTCACCGCCGGGCGGGCGGTGAGCTGCTGGGCGGCGGCGGCCGGCATGACCAGGAGGGAGAACACCAGGAGCGCGCCGGTGATCTGGCTGACCTCGGCGGCGGTGCAGCCGAGGAGGAGGAGGAAGACCACCGACAGGGCGCGCACCGGCACCCGGCGGGCGGCGGCCACCTCCGGGTCGACGGTGGCGAACAACAGGGGGCGGGCCATGACGCCGAGGAGGGCCAGGACGACGACGGCCACCACGGCCAGCGTCACCACCTGGGCGTCGGAGATGCCGAGGAAGGTGCCGAAGAGCAGCCCGGTCAGGCTGTCGAGGAAGCCGCCGTACAGGCTGACGAAGAGGACCCCGGCGGCCAGCGCGAAGGCCTGCACGGTCCCGATCACCGCTGACTCCTCGCTGAGCGCCCGCCCCGAGTGCGAGCGGGGCACCATGGCGATGACGACCGCGGCCACGATGCTCCCGGCGAAGTACCCGACCGTGGCACTGAGGCCCAGCCAGATGGCCCCGGCCGCACCGGGGAACGACACCACGGCGAGGGTGTGGCCGGCGAAGCTCTGGCGCCTCAGGACCATGAACCATCCGACCGAGCCGGCCACGACGGCCACGACGGTTCCCGCCCGGAAGGCGTTCACCATGAAGTGCTCGCTGAAGAGCTGGTGAAGGTCGAATGCCACCATCAGCGCGGGTGACCGGTATGCCGGTCGGCATGGTGGGCCGGTGCCTCGGGCTGACCGACCACCACCATCCGACCGTCCGAGCTCCGGAGCACTTCGATCGGGGTGCCGTACAGCGCACTCAGGGTGTCCGAGGTGATGACCTGGTCGGGACGCCCGCTCACCGCCCCGCCGCGTGCCACGTAGACCACCCCGTCGAGGTACGAGACGATGGGGTTCACGTCGTGGGCCACGATGAGGACGGTGATGTCGAACTCACTGCTGATCTCCGAGACGAGGGCCGCCACCGACGCCTGGTTGGGGAGGTCCAGGCTGTCGAGGGGTTCGTCCAGCAGCAGCATGCGGGGCCGCCGGACCAGGGCCTGGGCGATGAGCAGCCGCTGTTGCTCACCCCCGGACACCTGCCCGATCGGGCGGTGGGCGTAGGCGGTCGCCCCGACCAGCTCGACCACCTCCTCGACCCGCCTCCGCTCGAGTCGGCGGCTGGCGAACAACGACGCACCTCCGGGGACGGGGACGCCCCAGCGGGTGCCGTCACTGCCCAGCCGCACGATGTCGATGCCCCGGATCCGCAGGTTCGGGTCGAAGCTCCGACGCTGGGGGAGGTAGCCGATGTCACGGCCCGCCTCTCCCGGCTCCCGGCCGAGGACGGTGAGCCGTCCCTCCGAGAGGGGCAGGATGCCCAGGACCGCCTTGATCAGGGTCGACTTCCCCACGCCGTTGGGCCCGAGGACGGCGATGAACTCGCCCCGGGCCACCTCGAGGTCGACGTCCGCCCAGATGGTCCGGCCACCGAGGCGCACGGCGGCCCGCTCGAACCGGATGGCCGGCTCGACCGGCTTCGCGACGGCGCCCGGCGCCGGCGGTCCGGCTGTGGCGTGGTCACCTCCGGGTGCGCCGCTGCTAGGCATCGTCCACGCTAGCCCCGGGCCTCGGCCAGGGCCGCCTCGATGCCGAGCAGCTGCTTGGTCTGCCACGACTGGTAGGTGGCGCCGGCCGGCTGGAGGGTCTCGGTGATGACGGCGTACGGGATGTGCTCGGCCTTGACCTCGTCCAGCTGGGCCTGGACGTCCGGCGTGACGTTCTGGCTGTTGTAGACGTAGATCTTGATCCGGTGGTCCCGGATCTGGGTGTCGATGGTCTCCTTGTCGGCGACCGAGACGTCGGTGCCCTCGCTGATCGCCTTGAGGAAGGTGGGCGGGGTGATCAGATCGAGCCCGAGGGCCGGGGCCAGCATGGCGAAGATCGACTCCGACGCCCCCACCGGTGTGCCCGAGTACTTCGACTTGATGGCCGCGATGGCCGCGTCGTAAGGCCCGAGAGCCACATCGTCGAAGTGGTGCTCCTGCTGGGTGAAGTAGGCGCTGTCCGACGGATCGAGCCGCTGGAAGTCGGCGACCGTCCGGGCGGTCACGGCGCGAACGTCCGACGGGTCGTACCACCGGTGCGGGTTGTCACCGTCGGCCAATCCGAGCAGCGTGCCGACGTCGAGCGTCGTGGGACGACCCTGGTCGGCGGCCAGCAGTTCGGGCACCCACGGGTCGTAGCCGACCCCGTTCTCGATGACCAGGTCCGATCCGGCCAGGGTGCGGGCGTCGGCTGCGGTCGGTTCGTAGGCATGGGGATCGGTGTTCGGATTGGTAATGATACTCACCACTCGGGCGTGCTTCCCGCCGATCTGGCTGGCGATGCTGCCCCAGAAGTCCTCGGCCGCCACGACCCGCACGACGTGGCCCGGTCCCGAGCCGGAGGTGGCGCCACCCGTCGCCGTCGAGCCCGAGCCACACGCCGTCAGCACCACCGCCACCGCCACCGTGCCGACGGCGGCCCGGGCCCAGGCCCGGCGAACGGGTGCAGGTACGGCGGGGACGGGCGCGGTGCGGGCGCGGGAGCGGTCCATCGGCGTGGCCCTTTCGGCGGTGGCGGGCGGGGTGGCTCGATGGAGATCTTAGATAAGAATGATTCCCATTACAAGTCACCAGCACCGGGTCCGGCCGCGACCGGAGGGTCAGGCCCGCATCGCCAGCCCCGCCGCCCAGACCTGTCGTGCCGTGGCCACGTCCTCGGCCCGGGGACCGTCGCCCCCACCGGGGACCTCGAGGATGGCCGACAGCCCCTGCAGGGCCGGGTGACCCAGCAGGGCGGCCAGGGCGTCGGCCCCGATGGTGCCGTCACCGATGTTCTCGTGACGGTCCCGGTTGGCTCCGAACGCCACCTTGGAGTCGTTCAGGTGCAGGCACTGGAGCCGCTCCAGCCCCACGGTCGTGGACACCAGGGTCACCAGGTCGTCGGCCTCGTCGATCGTGGCGAACGGCACACCGGACGCCCACAGGTGCTGGGTGTCGAGGCAGACGCCGAGGCGCCGATCGCCGCCTGCCGCATCGATGACCTCGGCCAGTTCCTCGAACGACCGGCCCACCGTGTCACCGGCGCCGGCCGCGTTCTCCAGCAGGATCGGGCACGGGTCGAGCTCGGCGTCGACCGCGTCCAGCGCCTCGGCCAAGGACTCGACCACACCGGGGAGCGCCGCATCGAAGCCACTCCCCCGGTGGCTCCCGATGTGCAGCACCAGGCCGTCGGCGCCCATGCCGGCGGCCGTCGCCAGGTTGGCGTCGAGGCAGGCCCGCGACTTCGCCGCCAGCTCCGGGTCGGGGGTGGCCAGGTTGATCAGGTAGGTGGCATGGCAGAAGGTGGCCGTAACCGTGGGGTGGGCGGCCTGGGCCTCCCGGTACCCGGCCAGCACCTCGGGGCCGTACTGGGAGGGCTTCCACATCCGGGGGCTCTGCGTGAAGATCTGGACCACCTCGGCCCCGATCTCGTCCCCGTGCTGCAGCGCCGGGACGAGCCCCTTGCCCGCCCGGACGTGGGCTCCGATGCGCATGCGGGCACCGTAGCAGCGCCGTCCCCGCCGGCCACCGGAGCCCGGCGGAACCTCCCGACCGGACCGGTAGGGTCGAAAACGGGTGCTGGGACCGATGATCCACCCGATGACGGAGGTTGCCCTCCATGACCACGACGCTCGGCACCAAGGCCCGGGCCCTGATCGAGCGGCCGATCATCGCCAGCGTGGCCAGCGTCGACCCCGACGGCGGGCCGCAGCTCACGCCGGTGTGGATCGACCTCGACGGGAACGACCTCGTGTTCAACGCGGCGTAGGGGCGGGCGAAGGCCCACAACCTCGACAAGAACCCCTACGTGACCGTCTCGGTCGTCGATCCCGACGATCCCGACGATCCCGACGATCCCGACGATCCCTACAACGTGGTCGTCGTGCGGGGAACCGTCGAGCCCTCCGTGGAGGGGGTCGATGCCCCGATCGACTCGCTGGCCAAGAAGTACCTGGGCATCGACACCCATCCGATGCGCAGGCCCGGCGAGGTCCGGGTCAAGTACCGGGTCCATGGCGACAAGGTGGTCATGCAGGCCGAGGACGCCTGACCCGGGCGCCGGGAGGGATCGGCAGGCTCCGGTCCCGAGATCGGGCCCTACGCACTCCCCATGACCCCTCCCAGCGTGGCACCCAGCCGCGCGATGGCGTCGAGCTGCCCGGCTCCGGCCACGGACACGATGCAGCCGTCGGCGCCGGCGGCGAGCCGGTGGACGAGCTCTCCCGCCAGCTGGTCCTCGCTCCACCACGACAGGCGACCGGCCGGCTCAGGCCGGCCCGAAGGGGACGCCCGGACCGTCCAGATCACCCGCGGGGCCTCGACTCCCCCACCGGTGGTGGCGCCCACCCGGGCCGCATGGGCCGCCTGGGCCACCTCGTCGTCACCCCCCTCGACCACCACGGCGTCGGCGTAGCGGCGCACGATGTCGCCCAGCGCAGCGTCGAGGCCACGACCGGTCCCGACCACCACGACGAGGGGGACGCCACCGCGCTGGACAGGACGGGGGTGGTTCACCGCCCCCTCGACCCGGTAGAAGCGCCCGCGGAAGCGGGGCTCCTCGTCGTCGAGCACGGCCCGGCACACCTGGAGCGCCTCGGCCAGCCGAGCCACGCCCTTCCCTCCGTCCCCCGGGCCGGGGGCGAGCGCCACCACGCTGCGGCCGTGCGAGATCACGTCGACGCCGGTGACGATCTTGGCCAGCACCGCCGGATGGCGGGCCTCACCTCCGGTCGGCATCGCCCCCAGCCGGATCGAGTGGGTACGGGTGGCCAGCGCACCCAGCAGCGAGTACGCCTCCGCGGACCCCCTGATCCGGACGGATACGCCACCGACCGGCCCGGACGCCGGGCCGACCGGTTCGTCGGTCACCCACAGGGAGTCGAAGCCGGCGCGCTCGGCGGCCGAGGCGACGGCAGCGGCGCGCTCGAGGGGCCCCCGTCCGGGGGAGGAGGCCGGGTCGCCGGCCCACAGCCCGAGTTTGGTCACCGGACGGGGCGGTGCCGGATGGTCCATGCCGGCCAGGGTACCGACCGCCGGCCGCGCCCGGGTGCTCAAGTCCGGCACCCTCCGATCCCGATGAACTAGTAGGGACCTCGAACGCGTGGCCGCCGCCCCCCACGGGCACGGTGCCACGCGGTCGTCACCTCGGTGCCCGGGAGATGACCATGAGACGTGACCGACAGGCAGAGCAACTACATCCCCACCGCTCCGACGCCGGGCTCTCGATGGTCGTCACCGTGCTCAGCCTCATGATCACTGCGCTGCTGGTGGCGCTCCTCCTCGGGACCACGCTGACCTCGGGCTCCAAGTCGAAGGCCGGCGTCTCCAACGCCCCCGGGGTGGCCCTGGCCACGAGCCTCCAGGCCCAGCAGTCGCTGTCGACCGGGCTCTCCAGCGCAGCCGCCGCCGCGGCGACGGTCGGTGGCCTCGGCTCGGTCGACGCCGCCAGGATGACCGCCGAGAATCCCTCGATCTCCTTCGTCGCCGGCCCCTCGACCGACGCCACCACGGTGAGCGTGGCGGTCGTCCCCGGCTCGGGTGGGGAGGGCGGGAGCATCACCCTGGCCGCCCGGGCGTCGGACGGTACGTGCTGGCTGGTTTGGCGGTCCGCCGGGGCCGCCACCTGGTACGGGGCGCAGACCGACCTGCCGAGCTGCACAGCCCCGGCGCTGGCCTCCGCCCCCACACCCGGTCCGGTCTCCTCGTCGGCTATCGGCTGGCAGCCGGGCTCCTTCCCCCAGCCCTGATTCTTCCCCCAGCCCTGATTCGGTGGCTCGCCGGGCGACCGGGGTCGGCCCCTGTCCCGACCGGGCCGGCGGATCCCGCCGGGTCGTCGGTCAGTGCCGTTTCGACCACCACCCCGCACCTTCCGCCAACAACCCGCGTTCGGCCAGCCGCTCACAGGCCTCGGCCGTGGCCGCGATGGACAGTCCGGACCGGACCAGGATCGTCTCGAACGCCGTCGGGATCTCCTCCACCGCCTGCAGCACGGCGTGCTGGGCCGCGGTCAGCGACGGAACGGCGCCGGTCGCCGATCCGCGACCGGCGCAGCGAGAGGCCGGCGCGGCCGACGTGCCGTGCCGCCGGGTGAACCCGGCCGCACCGGCCAGGGAGAGGGCCACCAGGACGTCGGCGGCGTCACGGACCGGCGCGCACCCGTCGACCAGGAGCCCGTTGGTTCCGTCCGAGGCCCGGCTCCGCACCGAACCGGGTACCGCGCACACCGGGATGGACCGCCGTGCCGCCGCCTCGGCGGTGTAGAGCGACCCGCCCCGGTGGTGGCTCTCCACCACCACGACGACGTGGGACAGGGCGGCGATGATCCGATTGCGTGCCGGGAACACGCCCGGGTGGGGCTTGGTCCCCAGCCCAGACTCGGAGAACACCACGCCCCGGGCCGCCACCTGCCCCCACAGTTCGCGGTTGGCCGGAGGGTAGACGATGTCGAGGCCGGTGCCGACCACGGCCACCGGCGGAGCACCACCATCAGTCGAACCCCGCACCACGCCGGCGTGGGCGGCGCCGTCGATGCCGTGGGCCAGACCCGAGACGACCGTGACCCCCTCGGCGGACAGGTCGCGCGCCAGCTCGGAGGCGACCTGGCACCCATAGGGGGTGGGTGAGCGGGTTCCCACGATCGCCACGCGGGGACGACCGTCGACGACGCCCGGATCACCGGACGCGAAGAGCACGGCGGGAGCGCCCGGGTCGCCGACCAGCGGGGCGGGATAGCCCGGCAGGTCAGGAAGGAGGACTGCGACCCCTTCCCGGGCGTGGCGACGCGCCACCTCCCCCACGTCCACCCGTGCCGCGTCCTCGGCGAACCTGCGGTTCCGGTCGGCAGGATGGGCACCGGCCCGCACGGCGGTCAACGCGGTGGCCGGGCAGAAGCCGTCGAGGATCCGGGCCAGCCGGGAGGGGGTCATCCCCGGCAGCCCGGCCAGGGCGGCCGCATGGGCCTGTGCCGCTCCCACCGGGCTCACCCGAGCCCCGTTCCGAGCAGCAGGTCGCGCCGGCAACGGAGCAGGAGTGCCTCGCGCACGTGCTCCTCCCTGACCGGTCCGCCGTCCCCGCCGAGGTCGGCCACCGTGCGGGCCAGCCGGCGAACCCGGTCGAACCCGCGGGCGCTGAGCGTACCGGAACGAACCTGTCGCTCGACGAGGGCCACCGCCCGGCGATCCAAGGGGGCCGTGTCCCCGAATGCCCGGGCCGGCAGTTCGGCGTTGACCGGAACACCACGCCCGACGGCGCGCCGGCGGGCACCGGCCACCCGGCCCGCCACCGTCGCCGTGGACTCCACCGGTGCGGTGCCCATCAGGTCGTCCGCCCCGGGACGGTCGACCCGGATGGCGATGTCGAAGCGATCCAGCAGCGGGGCCGACAGGCGCCTGGCGTAGCGCTCGCGGGCCGCGTCGCTGCACCGACAGGCCCCCGGGGCACCGCCTTCGCCGCACGGGCAGGGGTTCATGGCGCCCACCAGGGTGAACCGGGCCGGGAAGGTGGTCGAGCCCCGGGCCCGGCTCACCCGGACCTGGCCCTCCTCGAGCGGTTGGCGCAGCGCGTCGAGGACGGTGGGCGAGAACTCCCCCATCTCGTCGAGGAAGAGCACACCGCCATGGGCCAGGCTGATCTCCCCTGGACGCATCCAGGTGGTCCCGCCCCCGACCATCGCCACCGGGGAGACCCCGTGGTGGGGAGCGCGGAAGGGCGGCCGCCGGACCAGCCCGTCGCCCGGGAGCGGCATCCCGGCCACCGAGTGGATCCTCGTGACCTCCAGCGCGGTGGCCGGTGCCAGGTCGGGCAGCAGACCGGGTAACCGAGTGGCGAGCATGGTCTTACCGGATCCCGGGGGGCCGACCAGCAGCACGTGGTGCCCGCCGGCCGCCGACACCTCGAGGGCGCGGCGGGCCAGGCGCTGTCCCCGGACGTCGGCCAGGTCGAGTCCGGTGGCCTCCACCGACCCGGGACCGGCGCCGTGGGCGGAAGCGGGCGCGCCCGGTGGCCGGGACCACGGGCGGCGGCCCGAGAGCTGCTCGACCAGCGCACCCAGCGAGGGGGACGCCCGAACCTCGACGCGGCCGGCCAACCCGGCCTCGCGGGCACTGCTCACCGGTACCACCAGCCGGTGGCCGCGTAGGGCCCCGGCCAGCACCACCGGTCCGGCGACACCCCGAAGGGAGCCGTCGAGCCCCAGCTCGCCCACGAATGCAGTCCCGGCCACCGCCTGCGGGTCGAGCTCACCCGAGGCCACCAGCACACCGACGGCGATGGGCAGGTCGAGACCGGCGCCGCCCTTACGCAAACCCGACGGGGCCAAGTTGACCGTGACTCTCCGGAGTGGCCAGGACAGTCCGCTCGACAGCAGGGCGGCCCGGACCCGGTCCCGGGATTCTCGGACGGCGGCGTCGGGAAGTCCCACGACGGTGAAGCCGGGCAGGCCGTTGGACACGTGGACCTCGACCGAGACGGGCGTGGCGTCCACCCCGATGAGGACTGCAGAAGGAATGGCGGCGATCACGGCACCCTCCTTTCGGATCGACCCGGACCGGATCTGCGCCCGGTCGCGGGCGCACGCCGTCGGGCACGCGAGTTGGGAGGACCGGGACTACCTGACCGGTGCGGTCGCTCGATGGCACCTCTGCCACCCTACGGCCGGGGTGTCACGCCGCCGCTTCCCGCCGATTGGCCGAGACGTACCCGGCTCATCGGCACCGCGCGGGAGGAATGCAAGAAGGCAGGCTGCAAGTGGCCTCACATTCATTTCGACGACGAGCTGGGCAGCTTCCACCCCAGGCCTGTGGCTTCACCCCCACGTCCGCAGGTCTGATCCACCTGCAGTCGTCGATCCGACAGATTGCTGCTGCTCGGCGGGAGGGTGGGCGTCGATCAGTAGGGCAATTCGCCGGGCGTACGGTTTCGGTAGTCCGGCTCAGGCTCGACCAGGAACTGCACGGCCTTGATCGTGGAGTGACCGTCGAGCATCGCCCGCGCAATCCGATGCATCCCGTCCATCACCCGCTCGTCCTCCCCCAGGATGATCGGATAGGAAGGATCAACTTCCTGGATGAGCCGGACCTGCTCGATGATCCGGCGGACGGTCGGAACCGGTCCGAACCGGAACCAGTAGTCAGTGTCCAGTTCCTTGATCGACTCCAGCGCCACGTCCTTGACCGGAAGATCCGCACTCAGTTCGATGAGGCGCTCGACATCCCACGCGTCGAGACCGTGGTCACCCGGTCTGAAGTTGTATTGCTTACGCACGCCCGTGATTCTGCCGCAGTATGTGGTCCGACGCGTGTGGTCCGACGGGAGTGCGCCTTGATGGTTGGCTCGCCGGCACGACGCCAGAGGAGGTGACCGCAAGGCGCTGGTGCCCGAAGTTACCCAGCGTCCCCGCCCATCGGCTGCATCGGTGTACCGGTAATCCGGCTCATCGACCGAGTGCAGGAGAGAGCGTCATCCACCGACCCATGCGGACGGCCCCATCCGCCCTCCGGCCACCCGCCCGAGTGCCCTTCGAAAGTGGGCGGAATGGGCGGGTGACGCGACTGCTGGAACCGTGACCGATCGGTCCGAGCTGCTCGCCAAGGGCGGCACGGCTGCTGACGCTGGCCGCTGGCCGCTGGCCGCTGGCCGCTGGCCGGAGGCATTCGACGCCTTGGCCATCGCCGTGGTGCACATCGGACGGAGTGCGTTGGCCGTGGGACTGCGCTGGGCGCAGCAAGCGAAGAACCTGCTGGCCGATCAAGGCGAGTGCGAAGAAGTTGTGTGGTTGGCATGACTCCAGGCGGTGGCAGCCAGCGAGACCGGTCGAGGCGAAGCCGCCCTGGTCGCGATCGACAAGGTGATCGGGCCGGCTCGGGTGGCAGCCGTGGAGGCGTTGGCGTTGTTGTTGAAAGGCCAGCTACTGACCGGTCAAGGGCTCGCCGATGACTGCTCGGCTGATCGACCCGGTCATGGCGTTGGCGGTCGGTGGGTGCCTGGGACAGTTCGCGGCGGCCTGGGTGTACTGCGGGACGATCAGCACCTGTTCCTCGACGGTTGATGTGGCGCGGGCCTGGGAGTGGACGAACGAAGTCGGGCGGTGCGGGCTCGCCGGCTCCTCGGACCTTCCGGGAGATTGCCGGATGCACCGTGCCGAGCTGCTCCGGATACGAGGGGATTGGGCAAAGGCCGAGCTCGAGATGGCGTCGGTGTGCGACGACCTCGGCACCTGGGGGACCGGTCACCTCGCGACCGCCCACCACGAGCTCGGTGAGCTGAGCTTGCGCCGTGGTGACCTGACCGCAGCGCCCGGGGTGTGGACGAGGCTGCCCGGATCTCGGCGCTGGGCTCGGGAGGCGACGTCGTCGTCAGCGGCACGACCCTGGAGCGTGCGACGAAGCCCTATCGGACGCGGGAGACACGAACGGTGGCGCTCAGGGGACTGCCCGGCGAGATGCAGGTGGCCCATCTGGCGCACGGAGGGAAGTGATCGCTGCGCGGGCCGCGCTGGAGCCCGAGCGGCCACGACGAAGGGCGACCAGGCGGAGTTGGCCGAGCTGGTACCGGGTGGTCGGCGGGCACCCCCTCGATGGCACCGCGGCCACCCCGTGACGGAGAGGGCACACCGCCGGGTGTCCCGGCGGGACGGTGGCGGGCCTACCGTCCCTCGAAGCGCGGCTCGCGCTTCTGGGCGAAGGCGGCGATGGCCTCCATCGTGTCGGCGGTGGCGAAGTTGACCGCCTGGGAACGCGACTCCTCCTCGAGGGCCTGGTCCATCGAGATGTTGAGGGAGTTGTTCAGCATCGTCTTGGTCATGGACAGGGCCAGCGGCGGGCCGGCCGCCAAACGGGACGCCCACCCGGTCACGAACCCGTCGAGCTGCTCGTCGGGCACCACCCGGTTGACCACACCGAACTCGGCCGCCTCGGCGGCACTGAGGATGTCGGCGAAGAAGGCCAGCTCCTTGGCCCGGTGCAGGCCGATCAGCCGGGGCAGGAGCCACGAGGCCCCGAAGTCGACCGACAGCCCCCGGCGGGAGAAGATCTGCGAGAAGCGGGCCGACTCCGAGGCGACCACCAGATCGCAGCCGATGGCCATGCTCATGCCCGCGCCGGCGGCCACGCCTCCCACCTTGGCGATGGTCGGCTTGGGGAAGCGATGGAGGCGCAGGGCCACGTCGCCCAGGGCCCGCATCTGGACCAGGTAGGGGTCGCCCGGGCGCCCGGCCACGTCGGAGGGGTCGCCGAGGTCGGCCCCGGAGCAGAAGGCGTCACCGGCCCCGGTGAGCACCATCACCCGGTCGTTCCGGTCGGTGGCCACGTCGTCGAAGGTGGTGAGCAGCTCGCGCCACATGGTGCCGTTGGCGGCGTTCTTGCGAGCCGGGCGGTTCATGGTCACCGTGACGACACCGTCGTCCCGGTCCACGATCAGGGTCTCGAGCTGGTTGGCCATCACCGCAGCCTACGAGACAGCCCGAGGCCCGGGGTCGAGATCGGCCCGGCGGGACGGTTCAGAATGCGTCCTCGATCACCTCGACCCGACCGGCGGTGATCGAGACCACGTCGAAGCGAACCTCCACCCGCGCCCGCCCTGCCGCCGGGGTGAGCTCCGAGAGCCACCGGGCGGCCAGCCGCCGGATCCGCCGTTGCTTGGCCGCCAGCACCGACTCCGCCCCGGTCCCGAAGCGGTCGCTCGACCGGCTCTTGACCTCGCAGAAGGCGACGGTCCTCCCCTGGCGCACGATGAGGTCGACCTCGCCCTCGCGGCGCCGCCAGTTGCGGTCGAGGACCTCGTAGCCGTGCTCCTCGTACCACCGGCCGGCCAGGTCCTCGCCGGCCGACCCCAGTGCCTGCCGCCGGTCGGCGGCGGAGGGCCGCGTGGAATCGGGGCGCCCGGAGGCGCCCCCGGTCACAGGTCCTTCTCGGGCAGGCGCTCGATGTTGACGTCGCGGAAGGTCAGGACCCGCACCGACGGCACGAAGCGCGCCGGGCGGTACATGTCCCACACCCACGCATCGGTCAGGTTGACCTCGACGCAGGCCGGTGAGGAGTCGGACCGTACGGTGACATCCACGGTGTTGGCCAGATAGAAGCGGCGCTCGGTCTCGACCACGTAGGCGAACAGGGGGAGGACGGCCCGGTACTCCTGGACCAGCGCCAACTCGATCTCCGACTCGTACCGCTCGAGATCCTCTTCACTCATGGCGGCGCATCACCCGCGACGTCGACCGGCCACGACGCCGCCTGCCGCGCCGTGCCGGGGCCCGGACCGGCGGGTGGACCACGGGGTCAGGGGCGGGCAGACCGCCGCTCCTTGATCTTGGCGGCCTTGCCGTGCCGGTCCCGCAGGTAGTACAGCTTGGCCCGGCGGACGTCCCCCAACGACACCACCTCGGTCTGGGCGATGACCGGGGAGTGGACCGGAAAGGTGCGCTCGACGCCCACCCCGAAACTGACCTTGCGGACGGTGAACGTCTCACGGACCCCGGTCCCCTGTCGGCGGATGACCGCACCCTGGAACACCTGGACCCGCTCGCGGGTGCCCTCGACGACCCGCACGTGCACCTTCACGGTGTCCCCCGGTCGGAACTCCGGGATGTCCTCTCGGAGGCTGTCACGGTCGATGATGTCGGTCGGATTCATGGGGCGCGTCTTTCCACGGGTCGTTCGAGCTCTCCCCCGCCGGATGCCCGTCCGTCCGCGCCCACCGGGAGGTCTCCCCCACCGGCGTGCCCGGGTCGACACGGGCCTTCGCTGCGATCACCGGCCGTGCCGGCGCCGACGAGGCTCACCAATCGTAGCCGTGATCGCGTAGGAGGTGCATCTCGCCGTGCTCGGCCAGGAGCCCGACCTCCTCCTCGGACAGGCCTCCCCGCTCGGCCACCAGGTCGGGACGCCGTCGGAGGGTGCGGGCGAGGGCCTCCGCCCGGCGCCACCGCTCGACCCGACCGTGGTCACCGGAACGGAGCACCTCGGGAACCTCCCACCCCCGGAAATCGGCCGGCCGCGTGTACTGCGGATACTCGAGCAGACCGGTGGAGAAGCTCTCGTCGGCGGCCGACCGGTCGTTCCCGAGCACCCCGGGGAGCAGACGGGCTACCGCCTCGACCACCACCAGGGCGGCCAGCTCGCCCCCGGCCAGCACGAAGTCGCCCACCGACAGCTCGTCGTCCACCAGGTGGTCCGCTACCCGCTGGTCCACTCCCTCGTAGCGGCCGCAGAGGAGCGAGAAGCCCTCCTCGGCGTGGGCCAGCCGGTGGGCGGCCTGCTGGTCGAAGCGTTTCCCGGACGGGGAGAGCAGCAGTAGGGGCCGGGGGAGGCCCCCGGCCCCGGCCTCCACCTGCTCGACCGCCCCGAACACCGCCTCGGGACCGAGAACCATGCCGGCACCGCCGCCGAACGGCGCATCGTCGACCGACCGATGGGGATCCGAGGCGGCATCACGCACGTCGTGGGTGCGGAGGTCGAGTCGGCCGCGCTCCCGGGCCCGGCCCAGGATCGAAGCGTCGGCGTAGTGGTCGATGACCTCCGGAAAGAGGGTGAACACGTCGATCCGCATGGCGCCCGCCGATCCCGTCACCGTCAGGAGAGGTCGAGCAGGCCGTCGGGGACGTCCACCGTGACCTGCTCGCCGGGCTGGTTCGCCACCACGAAGCGGAGCGGGACCAGTGCGCCCCCGTCGAGGACGAGCAGGTCGCTGGCCGGGTTGGCCTGCACCCCTTCCACGGTCCCGAGCTCTCGGCCCGTGATGTCGACCACCCGGGCGCCGATCAGCTCGTGCACCCACAGCGCGTCGGGGTCGTCCAGCGGGAGGGCGAGCAGCACGGTGTCCCGCAAGGCCTCGGCCTGGTCGATGCCGCGGATCCCCTCGAGGGAGACGATGTACCGTCCCTGGTGGGACGAGGATCGCACCACCCGGAGCGCTCGACCGTCCCGGGTGGTGAGCGTCGAGCCGGCATCCACCCGCTCCGGCCGGTTGGTCGTGAGCGACACGATCACGTCGCCGCGCAGCCCGTGGGGCTTCACGATGCGACCCACTTCGAGCAGCCGTCCGCCGGGATCGTCCTCGCCACCGGCACTGTCGCCGGTACCGTCGGGGTGGGTGGCGTCACCCATGGCCCGGAGGGGCTCAGTCGTCGTCGATGTCGACGCTGGTCCGGATCCCGTCGCGGGCTCCGGCGGCGGCGACCACCGTGCGGATGGCCTGGGCCACCCGGCCCCGACGGCCGATGACCCGACCCATGTCGTCGGGTGCGACGTGGATGCGGAAGCGGACCGAGTCGCCCTGCTCCTCGGTGTTGATGACGACCGAGTCGGGGTCGGAGGTGATGGCGTGGACCAGGTAGGTCACCACGGCCAGGGGGGTACCGCCCGAGACCCGGTTGCCGAGATCGTCGTCCTCGTGCCCGTCCTCGTCGTCGATGGTGTTGACGTCGTCGGCCGAGTCGAGTGACACGTCGTCGCTCACTTGGCCGCCTTGGCCGTGGCGAACTCGTCGAGCGCTCCGGACTTCTTCAGCAGCTTCTCGACCCGCTCGGTCGGCGTGGCGCCCTGGGACAGCCACTTGACCGCCTTGGCGTTGTCGATCTCGATCACGGCGTCGGGCTCGGCCAGCGACTTGCCACGGGGCGCGTAGGTGCCGACGATCTCGATGAACCGCCCGTTGCGTGGCGAACGGCTGTCCGCAGCCACCAGCCGGTAGGTCGGCTGCTTCTTCTTCCCGATCCGCACGAGGCGGAGCTTTACTGCCACGGTGAACTCCTCTGCATTCTGTCGATAGCGCCCGTCAGTCTCCCACCAAACGCGGAAGGCGGCGTGCAATCGGTCCGGATGGGGGTGATTGCGCTGTTGGGGGAGCCTCCGGGGGGCGGGACCCGGGCCGGTCAGCGGGCCTTGGGGGTTACCCGACCGCCGCCCTTGCCCTTCTTGCCGCCCTTGGACTTGGACTTGGACGAGCCCCGGGCGCCGCCCCCCATACCGGCCCCGGGAACAGGTCCGGCTCCGGGGGCACCGAGGTCACCGCCCATGCCGGGGAAGCCCGACAGGTCACCACCGGCGGCACCTAGTTCGGCCATCTCGGCCATCGCCGAGGGCGACAGCTTCGGACCCTTCGGCCCCCGACCCAACATTCCCCCCAGACCCCCGAGGGCACCACCCATCCCGCCCTTGCCGAGCCCCTTCATCACCTTCTGCATCTCCTTGAACTGCTTGAGGAGCGCGTTCACCTCGGCGGTGGCGGTGCCGCTCCCGTTGGCGATCCGGACCCGGCGGGCGCCGTCGATCATGGCCGGGTCGACCCGCTCGCCCGGTGTCATCGACCGGATGATGGCCTCCACCTGGCCGATCTGGCGGTCGTCGATCGAGGAGGAGGCCTGCTTCAGGTCCTTCGGGACCCCGGGGAGCATCGAGAGCATCCCGGACACCGATCCCATCTTCTTCACCTGCTGGAGCTGCTCGAGGAAGTCCTCGAGCGTGAAGCGCCCCTCGATGATGGCGGCGGCGCCCTTGGTGGCGACGTCCCGGTCCATGGTGCGCTCGGCCTGCTCGATGAGGCTGAGCACGTCGCCCATCCCGAGGATCCGGTCGGCCATCCGGTCAGGGTGGAACTGGTCGAAGTCGTCGAGCTTCTCGCCGGTGGAGGCGAAGGCGATCGGGCGCCCCACCACCTCCTTGACCGACAGGGCCGCGCCACCCCGGGCGTCGCCGTCGAGCTTGGTGAGGATCACCCCGTCGAGCGAGAGGGCGTCGTGGAAAGCGGCGGCCGTCGACACCGCATCCTGACCGGTCATGGCGTCGATCACGAGGAAGGTGTAGTGGGGATCCACCACGCCGGCGATGTGCCGGATCTCCTCCATGAGATCCTCGTCGATGGCCAGTCGGCCGGCGGTGTCGACGATGAGCACGTCGCGACCCAGCCGCCGGGCCTCCGCCAGCCCGGCCGTGGCGACGGCCACCGGGTCGGTCGGCTCGCTGAACACGGTGATCCCGGCCTGCTGGCCGAGGACCCGCAGCTGCTCGACCGCCGCCGGGCGCTGCAGGTCGGCGCCGACCAGCAACGGGTTCCGGCCCTGCTGCTTGAACCAGCGAGCCAGCTTGGCCGACGTGGTCGTCTTTCCCGAACCCTGCAGGCCGGCCAGCAGGATCACCGTCGGCGGGCGCCCGGCGTAGGTGATCTTGAGTGTCTCGCCCCCGAGGATCCTCACCAGCTCCTCGTTGACGATCTTGATGACCTGCTGGCCGGGGCTGAGTGCCTGCGACAGCTCGAGGCCGACGCACCGCTCCCGTACCGCCCCGGTGAACGCCCGCACCACACCGATCTCCACGTCGGCCTCGAGCAGCGCGGTCCGGATCTCCCGGAGCACCTCGTCGACGTCGGCCTCGCTGAGGCGCCCGCGGCCACGGAGGCGGCTGAGGATCCCCTCGAATCGGTCGGTCAGGGTCTCGAACATGGGTCCCTCAGGCTACAGGACGACCGGTGGACCGTGAGCCCGGGTGGGCACCGCCGGCCGGCGCGGCGACGGGCCTCACTCAGAACAGCGCGTCCACGAAGGCGTCGGCGTCGAAGTCGATCAGGTCGCCGACACCCTCGCCCAGGCCGACCAGCTTGACCGGCAGGCCGAGCTCCCGCTGGATGGCCACCACGATGCCGCCCTTGGCCGTCCCGTCGAGCTTGGTCAGCACCACCCCCGAGACGTCCACGGCGTCGAGGAAGACCTTGGCCTGGGCCAGTCCGTTCTGCCCGGTGGTGGCGTCCAGCACCAACAGCACCTCCACCACGTGGCCCGGCGGCCGGTCGGCGACCCGCCGGATCTTCTTCAGCTCCTCGATGAGGTTGACCTTGTTGTGCAGGCGCCCGGCCGTATCGGCCAGGACGACGGCGTGGCCCTTGGAGGCGGCCCGCTGGACCGCGTCGAACACCACCGAGCTCGGGTCCCCACCCTCGGCCCCGAGCACGATGTCGGCGTCGGCCCGCGACGCCCACATCGACAGCTGCTCGCCGGCGGCGGCCCGGAAGGTGTCCCCGCCGGCCAGCAGCACCCTCGCCCCCGACGCGGACAGCCGGTAGGCCACCTTGCCAACCGTGGTGGTCTTGCCCACCCCGTTCACACCTACGAACAGCCAGACGTCGACGGGGCCCGCGTCGCCGCCGGCCACCGGCCGGTCCTCGGAAGCTGGGCCACCTGTCCCGTCGCTGTCCGGTGGTGCCGCGCCGGGCACGGCCAGGGAGGCATCGGTGGCCGAAAGCATGGCCACCAGGTCGGCCTTGAGCGCGTCGACCAGGGCGTCGGGTCCCACGATCTCGCCGCTCGTGACCCGGGCCCGCAGGTCCTCGAGGAGGGCGTCGGTGGCCCCCACCCCCACGTCGGCCCGGATGAGCGCCTCCTCGAGGTCGTCCCAG
>Ga0224558_1000649_pt1 | contig 40222 bp, 25 predicted proteins | sample 714S32024metaG_FD_180682 | JGI IMG/M metagenome (GOLD analysis project Ga0224558, IMG submission 180682) | Peat soil microbial communities from Stordalen Mire, Sweden - 717 S3 20-24 | ecosystem: Environmental > Terrestrial > Soil > Wetlands > Peat | place: Sweden: Norrbotten County, Stordalen... | reverse complement strand
CGCCGAGGAAGGCGGCTATTTCGTCGAGGAGCGTGGTAGTGTCCTTACGATTCGCGGCTTCCAGGACTTTCTTGACGGCGGTTCTTTCCGTCCCACTGGCGATCATCCCGGCGACTTGATCGATCTTGTCTGCACCTCGTTCGCCAAAAGGAGCCAGCCAATCATTGATTTCCTGCGGGGCGTGGATCGTCATACCCTTAAACTCCCCAGTTGATAACTTGCCGCACATCTGCTTCGCCTCACACAGGAGACGAAAGGCTAGGAGGTTTTCCACACGGGGAAAAATGATGTCGAGGAAGTGGGCAAAAGCATCTTCGAATTTAAAGGCTTTAGCCCGTGCCTCAAGCTTAGCCAATTCTTGTGCCTTTTCAAAGTCGAGAGCAAGGAACTCCGGCAACCAGTCGCCAAGCCTCCGATACGCGGAACGATCCTTCATCGAAAGCCAGACGTAAAAGTTGCCGTCGACCTCCACCAGCGGTTCGTGCTGGCTGGATAGGCTTTCCTTTGTGGTGGCCTGCAATGCAATGACTTTCTTGCCCTTCGTGCCGGGCGGGAAGAGAGGAACCGGACAACCTTCCGCGTTCTCGGGATTCTTCGCATAGCTCTGCCTGCTGATGTTGATATGCGCTACTAAATGATAGCATTCCATACCCGACGGGTTCACCTGCAGACCCACGTGGCCGATAAAATCGATGGGATCATCATCCCTTCCGGCAACGTCTGCGCGTGTAATGCTGTTGTTCTCGATTGTCACAGCCGCCCTTTCACGATGGTCCTGTAGAACCAGAGGAACATTGGTACAGCTGGCCAGCAGCAGTTTTCGCTTCCACTTGTCAGTGTTGGGGATCTTGTATTCGTTCATGGCACGGGGAGGTGGATAATGAGTTGCAATGCGAAAGCTGCCGTCACTGAGCCTTTAGCGTGATACTTATATCGTTCCTATCGCGTTTGATAATGAGAGACTTCTTGCAGAAAGTCACTTTACCACCCACAAGGTCTCCCAATGTAACACCTGCGCAGGTATGTTTCAGCGCCAGGCTCTTCCTCTTTCTCCCCAGCGCCCATAGTAATTTGGTTGCGCGTCCGCATTCACTGCCGTCCTCCTTCTTGCCACTTTGGTAGCATTTCCACAACTTCGTCGCACCTCCATGCTGGAGCGCGATTCGGATAACAAACCTCTTCCCAGAACGGGCGTCCTCCAGAGAATAGGTTACAGTGGGAGGAGTTCGCCCATCTTTTGGCCCAAGACTGTAAACGAACTCCACCAGCAGATAGACAAAAACAATGCCAGGATATGTGGGAAGAATGACCTTAACATTATCAAAACCCGACCACGTGCAAGGGAATCCGCGCGCGCCCGAGTGGCTCAACATCCTCAAGAACGAGTTGATCAAGATGAGCCGCGAATTCTCGTAAGTAATGTATAAGGGGTCGGAAACAGGCTTCAATTCATTGGGCAGCCATGTCTTCCATTTGAGGTTCACGTGGTCTTCCGTTTCCAAATGTCCGTCGGCGCGCTTTGCGTATATCACCCTGATGTCGTCCGCTAGCCATTGCCGAATGCTATCCCAGTTCGCCGCTTTCTTGAAGCTGTTGTTAAAGATGGCCAAACCAGCATGCATGGCCTGTCCTTTCGGCATCGGTGAGAACGTGAACCGGTCCGGTTTGATGCCCTCGATGGGTGTTCCGCCCAAAGGGGAAAGCTTGGACCAGATGAACTCCTGCACCTGGGAATAATCACTCATTGCATCCGACCGGCCGGAGCCCGGGTTCACGGCGGACGAGACGATCTGGATGTGGTTGTCGGCGATCTCGGAATGGGGACCCTTCTGGCCAGGTACTTTCGCGAACTTCAAGCAGTAATGCAGATACCACCCGAGGCGGTCCATGGTGGCATTAACCTGGCCAAAGAGGTTTGTAGCTTCCAGATGTCTCTGCCACGCGTTTCGCAGGTCGCCCAGGTCGAGTTTTGTCGCGGCTTTTGCTACGATACTGTCATCCCTCCCGAGGGCATGCCGGATGTCGAACAACACACCATTTTGTGGTTGGTCGATCTCCCCAATCTGCTTCCAAAAATATTCAAAAGAGCAAAAACAGAGCCCGTAAAGCAAGCCTTCCTTCTCCCGGTCCAGAATGAAGCGAAAGAGTATTCTAACCACATCGCGGTCGATGGCACCACGCCCACTGCCGGCCAGCGATTGCCGAAGGAACGCATGCATATCACCCACTGCGGGAGCCATGGAGGGCCCAGCGAGGGTAAGCGGCGACTCATGACCTCCGTTCGACTTATCTTCTAATTCAACGTTTTCAAAAATCCAGTCGCCAATCGCTTGCGTCTTCTGCCGAAGCTCATCGGAGAAAACGGGGCGGCATTCATCCAAATTTCCTTTTTCTTTCTCGCGGATTTGGAGTGTCCACGCCTCAGGATGGAACCAGGCATCGTCCACGGCATAAATCCATTGTCGGGGCTCCTCTTGGGACGGCTTGATCTTGAGCCATAGCTCAGCCAGTTCATCAAATGTAGTCACGGTTGTGCGGTTCGGTTATAAGTGTTGAGGCCTTCAGACTGAAGCGAGCAGCTTGATTCTGCACAACTCGCCTTTCGCCCGTTCGACGGGAGGGTTGGTCTCAGCCTCGGCCTTCCATGGAGCGGTCTGGCTGCCCGTGTAGTGGCGGATCTGGGCGTGCCACTCGCTGTAGTACGGTAGCGCCTCGAATTTCACCCTTGGCTCGGGCAAAGGGGATGGAAATTGGATCGAGAGCTCGTACTTCCCTGACTGTGGCTCCGCTGCCTCAAGTTGGATACCGAGCGCCTCTGACGGTTCCTCAAGCAGAGTTCTCGCCCAAGTGCACTGAAAGGCAAAGCGCATAGAGAACACGAAGAGCGGAAGGAGCCCGTTAAGGGGGCGCCAGCGCAACGAGTTGGAATTTGCCCACAAAATCGTGCTAGGGTCGTCGATCGAGATCGCCGGGTTGATCCGCGGAATCTTGAACCGTTTGGCGAAAGTAGGCTGATCGATCTTCTCGTCGAGGATGAGGCGAAGAAGCCGTTGGCCCAACCGTTCGTGAAAAGCCCGTGATCGGTTCAGTGGATCGATGTCAAACGTAAAGAGCGCCCACCAAGTTGATGGAAGACGCAGTTTCTCCGGAGCGAACTTCGTGAACTCCCGTTCCTTGTCTTTCAGTTTCTGGAACGGGATGGGGTGCCAAACGAGAATCCGGACAATTTCGTAGATCTCCCGCAGGGTTCCGCCTTCGAGCATGGCGACACATTCCGCCGGTTCGGACACCAGAATGCCCCGCGTCTGAGTCTCCAAATGCGCGTTGGTGAAGCGAACTCCGGAAAACCACTCGAAGCGTGGCGCGCTCCAGCATCGTGTTTCTTCCAGAATCGCGGAGCCCAACTCCGCAGCGGGTGCAGGAAGAGCGGCTACTTGCTTGGCCTTTTCCTGAACGGCTGTCCTGCTGCGATCTAGATCTCTCTTAAAATCCGACAACCTCAACAACACGGAGCCGATGTCCTTGGAGTAATCATGCGCGGACGCGAGGAAGCCTGAGGTCCGCTGAGCCTCGCGAAGACATGCCGACTCGTAAATAATCTTAACCGAACGAGCAATGTGAAATCCGTAACTGACGAGGTCATGATGCTCTGCGGGAAGAATGGTGTCTGGGCGGATTTTGAAAAGAAAGGGCTGGTTGTTGGCTTTATTGCTTCCGGATTGCTGGTTTGGCGGCAGCACCGCGACATATTCGATCCTGTTGATTTGGTCAAAAGTTTCGGCTTTGCTGTCGATGCAGACCTTCTCCTTGTGCTCCTGGTCGGTGTAGATTCGAACTTCCTTAGGTTCTCCCTCACCAATAGAGCAAAACATGAATGCCCAATCATCCGGCACTCGCGGCAAGTCGATTTGCCCATCTGGCAGCACACCTTCCCAGCCGCCAAAGTGTTGGTAATGTTGAAGCGTAAACTCTCTTGGAGACATTGCATTCCCCCACTCCTTCTCCGTAAGTTCGCGCATTCGCTCCCAACTCAACCGCTGAGCGAAGCCCCGAAGCGCCAATTTGAAAGCCTCGTTGTTTGATCCGGGTTGTGCCTGGTGGGAAACCTCGGGATCTTTATCGAAAATCGCGATCATCCAGCCCTCAAACCCGCCCGCTGGCTTACCCTTGGAGTCTTGGAAATGATAGATCGGAATGAAAAAGCCCTTTACGCTCTTTAAGCTGCCTTTCCGCTTTCGATAGGGGGAGTACCACTCCTCTTCCGCAGGGTTAGAATTCTTAAGGTCACTGCCGAGCATGAAATCGTTGATAAAAACGTTGAGATAGAGTTCTCCCAGCGCATTTCGGTCCTCCATATCCTTCGCAGAGCCTTGTGCGGCGAAGTGGCCTTGGGCTATAAGATCTTGACAACTGTCAGCAATACCAAGTGTGGACAGATTGTTCGGACATTGTTTAACAAAACCATCGAATTCCCAAACCGCAACTTTCTTCTCTTTCCCATTGAACTCGAACCAATAAGGTTTGTCGTTGCTGGACTTCCAACTGTCGTTAAAAACGACTGAATCAAATACTGAAGGCAGAAGATGCGTATAAGGCATGACTGCGATCGCATCAATCAATAGATCGTGAACGGCTTCCTTTAGCCGTTTCTCGTCTGCAGGGCTCTTCTTTGCTTCTTCGATTAACTCCTTGAAACTCGAAAACTGATTCTCCTTGCTTTCCACATTGGCAGCGAGGCGGAAGAGGACCTCAAATCGGTCAGCATTCTTAAGGAGCCAGTTCCAAAGCGGTTTGACTTCCTCCTCGTTTGTGAATTGGCAGGTCTGAAGGAGCCGCAAATTGTAATAGCGCCGCGGCGGGCTGGAGCTTCTAACTTTCTTGAACTCTTCGGTGCGATCCGCGCTGACAAACAGGACGCCTTTTATTCCCGGCACGATCGAGTTCAGAGCATTACATAACTGATCCGCGACGTTCTTGAAACGCAGAATCGTCCGGTTGCTTAGCCGTTGTGCCGGAGTTTGCTTTTTCCATTCTGGAATGCGCGGCTTGGATTGTTCTTCTGGTTCTTTCACGAAGTTGATCTCAATTGCACCGCAATTCTATCCGCCACGAAATGGACGCCAAGGCATAACGCGATCAGCAGCAGGCAGGGCAATCCAGCGAGCCAAGGGGCGAAATCCCAGCGGCGGATGCCGTCGAAGACCAACCCACCGAGAGATGGAATTGGAGGTTTTGGGCCAAGGCCGAAGAGGGCCAGGATTGCATCAATGCCAATGATTTCGGGAACAAGGTAGAAGAGGCTGACGGCGGCCGACGGCGTAGTAAGCGGGAGAAGGCTCCGAGTGAAAATCTGTAAAGGTGACGCTCCATACGCCACGCTGGCGCGGACAAAGCGTCCTCGGAGGATGCGTATGGTGTCAGTACGGACAAGCCGGGCGGCAGGCGCCCAAATCACGCCTCCTACAAGCCAGGGCAGGATCGAAGTGCCCGGCCCAATGATCGCGGCCACGGCGATCACCAGTAGAAAGAACGGTACGGTATGGAGTAACGCAACCAGCCAGCATATCACTTGGTCCGGCCAGCGCCCGGCGGTGGCCCCGGCCAGCGCGCCGAGGACCAAGCTGACCGGCAGCGCGAAAACCAGAGAACCGGCCACCACGCGGAGTGAAACAATGGCTCCTACCAGGGCGCGGTTCCATTGCGAGCGACCGAGAGAGTCGGTCCCGAACCACTCCGAAACCGAGGGAGGGTGCAGGGCATCTGGAACCCTGACTGTAAAAGCCGCGCGTTCGTTAACCATCCATCCCAGAGCCAATGGGAGCGCCAGCAAAACCACCAGTGAAGCCACGACCCAGATTTGCATCCTGCTGGCTCGCGAAAGGCGACGATTGGAATGGTTCATGGGCATCCCTTAGGCACGGGCTGGAAGCGGTTGAGCGGGCGTTTCTTCGGTGGTGGTGCGCGAGGGAGAGCCGCGTCCCTCGCGGATGAGGGTGCGGACAATGAGAAAGAACATGCCGTTTAGCAGGATAATGCCAGACAAAACGGGTAAATCCTTGCCCTGGATCGAACGGATCAAAAGGGTGCCGATGCCGCGGAACGAAAAGACCCATTCGACCACGATGGTGGAGAAAACGAGCAGGCTGACCTGATTCACCCAGGCGGTGAACAGGGTCGTCCAACTGTTTGGAAGGAGCACGCGGAAGAACAGAGCGCGCGGCGAGTAGCCGCTGGCCCGCGCTGACCGGAAAAACGGCGAAGCGAGGATACCGCTAAAGCGATCCCGCAGCAGGGCCGCCATTACGCACGCGGGGTAGAGCGCAACCGCCAGGGAGGGCACGAGGAAACTCGCGCCGGCGGGCGCATTATCCGCCGTCCAGCCGGCCCACGCCTGAATCCGTATGGTGAGGAGGGCGGCGGCGACTGAAACCACGAACCCAGGAAGGGAAATTCCCAAGCGCAGAGTCGGCAGAAGCAACTTACCGAAACGTGGGAAGATGAAGACGGCCGCATTGAGAGCCAAGGCAAGCGTGATGGAGTAGAGCGAGGCGAAAAACCCAAGCCAGAGCGTGGGTCCCAGATGGTCTCTAATCTCCCGCAGGACCGGTTGGCGGGTAAGCCACGAGGCGCCCCATCGTCCGGTGACAGTTTCTCCCAAGAATCTGCCGAACTGAACCGTTACAGGCTTGTCCAAGCCCATCTCAGCCCGCAAGGCCTTTACAGTCTCTTCGCGGGCGCTGGGACCAAGGATGATTCTCGCCGGATCGCCGGGGGCGACATGGCTAAGGAAAAAAGTCAGAACACACAACCCCACGAGCAGAGAGACAGGCCAGATCCCGTCGCGCAAGCAGCGATAGGCTGCATCGCCAAGTCCTCCGCGCTCTGAAATAGTTGGTTGCACTTTTCAATCCTGTTGCGGCATCGCCTGATGGCCAGAAGTGGAGTTCGTGTAAACCCCAGGTTTTCGACTTTCAGTTTCTATTTGCGGACGGTATGGGTAAGGATCGGCAGATTGGAGGCGTTAAAGCGGAGGCCTTCGATTCCGGGTTTGACAAGTATGACCTGCCGAGTCTGGAAGAGGAACACACCTGGGTTGTCCGCTACGAGGTTTTTGGCGACTGTGGCCGCCTGCTCCAGCGAGGCTTTCTCGTCGCCGTTGGAAAACAGGGCAGTGATGGCAGCGTCATTTTCCGGCTTGGAATACATGAAAACATTTGGGAGCGGTATTGCGCCGCTGGTGAAATAGGTTTCCAGCATCAACTGCGGTTTGGCATACATGTATTCAAACCAGATAACCACGGCATCGTAATCCTTCTTCTGCAATAGACCGACGACCGCGTTAAAGCTCTGTTGCGCGATTTCCACCTCGATGCCTGCCTCTTTCAACTGCGACTGGATGACTTCGCTGATGGGCACAGATTGGGCAAGTTCGTGGGCGAGAATGCGGATTTTCGGCGGAGTGTCCTGATGCCTGGCGCGGTACCTAGTTACCGCAGCCTTTGCTCCCTCAAGGTCGCGTTTGGCGACCACTTTGCTGACATATCCAGCGCAGGCGAACGGAATGGGGTCCGGTGCCGCCATTCCAGACAGTGGGACAACGGCTTTAACAATCTGGTCCCGATCCACCGCAAGAGCAATTGCCAGCCTTAAATCGGGATCAATCTTCGGCCAGTTGAAGCCCAGGAAAGTGGTGTTGAACGTTGGGTAGGAAAGGGCTGTGAGCATAGTGGCGGATTCCGCTTTGACTTTGACCGAATCTCCATCGCGCTCGACGAGGCCGTCCAGCATAGGGGCGGTAGCGTAAGTGGCGTCCAGACGACCCGCTTTTGCTTCGGCGAGACGCACTGTGTCCTCTTTGATTGTGCGAAAGATGACGGTCCGTGGCCCCTGGTTGCCGCCCCAGTAATCATCACTGCGCTGCAGAACCAGATCGTTGCCCCGGCGCTCAATGAAGCGGAAAGGGCCGGTCCCGACGGCGACGGACTGGCCGAATGCGGAACCTGCGGCATCGACCACCGCCTTTTTGACAATGCCGTAAGCCGGCGAAGAAATGCGACCGAGAAATAGAGCGTCTGGACGCACTAAGGTAAACTCGACTTCATTGGCGGATACCGCGCGCAGACCGGAGACATTTTTGGTTTCTCCCGCCTGGTATTCCTTTGCCCCTTTAAGAACGGATGAGAGCGGACCCGTGGTGACGGCGTCCTTTGAGAGCATGCGGGTGAAGCTGTAGATCACATCGTCGGCCGTCAGCAAACGGGAGGCTTCATCCAAAGGCGGGTGAGGATGAAACTTGACGCCCGCGCGCAATTTGAAGGTCCACTGTGTGAAGTCAGGGGAATGGCTCCATGATTCTGCCACGCCGGGCACGACTTCGTTCGCTTCGTTGAGCCGAGCCAAGCCTTCGAAAATCTGGCTGACCACCCGAAAGCTGTAAACATCTGCAATGCGGATTGGGTCCAGTGAAACGATATCGTTCTCGAAGCCCACAACTAAGGGCTTATCCTGGTCTGGCCCGGATTTGGGCTGCGAAGGTTTGCAAGCAACGAACGCGCCGATTGCAATCGCGACGGCGACGACGAGGATGAGTGGTTTCTTCATGCAGGGGTATGGTCAGGAGACGCCAACCAATTGAGTTTGGGCTTCCTTTGTCTCGAGTGAATCGAACGCCGCCACAACAGTTAAAGGGGTCGGGCGCCCGTAGTACGCCGCGCGAATGCGGGGCGCTAGGTCTGATTCGAAGTTGGAATCCAGGAGGGAGAGTCTCGGATTGAGGGAGGCCGCGCGGAACGCGGATCCGAAGTCGAAGTCAAAATCACGGACGTTTGCCAACTGGTTTACGCCATAGGCTCGGGCGTTGTAGGCGTCAGCGGCGCAAATTAACGCGCCATCAGCGGTCACGCGCGCGTGAATATCGAACGACACAGGCCAGGGCTGGAAACGGAAGGAGAGGATTAGCCCGTTACGAAGTTTGCGGTTCAAATAGAGGAAACCGGTGCCATTGGCCACCATCGCCTCCAGATCAAACCATCCCGATTCCATGAAATGCAGCAGCATTTCGGGACAAGCAGCGCAAGCATCCACTTGCAGCATCACCTCGTGCGGCAGCGGCAGCTGGCCAAGGCGTTTCAACCCAGCAAAGAAGTCGCGGTAATCCTCGTCCGAGAGATCCAGGGAAGCATCCGTGTAAGGCATGGATTTGTAGGGAGCGAGAGCGACGCTACGGACACCAAGCCCGACAAATGCCATCAGAGCTTTGTCCAGACGGCGGATGTTGCGCTTCTGGAGAGTCATGGTCGCGAAGAGACGCTCGCCCAGCAGGCGGGCGGCCCGTTCAACATTTGAGCGAATCGCTGCAAATGCTCCAGTTCCCCGTATGGCGTCGTGATCCTCGGCGTCCCCTTCCATGCTGATGTCCATGTGGCTCAGGTTTGCCCTCTGCACCAGGTCAAAATGTTTGTGGAGCAACATACCGTTTGTGATGATGCCCGTGCGCAGATCGGAATGTTGGGCACGGATTTCGCCAAGCATGCCAAGGACTTGGGGACCGGTTTGCCCAAACAAGGCTTCCTTGCCGACGAGAAGAAACTGCTCTATGCCTTCCTTAACGGCTGAATCAATCACGCGCCGCCATTCACCAGCGTTCAGCCGGGGTCCGGAGAGGTGGGGGATTTGCAGATAGCAATGCGGGCAACTGAGGTTGCATTCGTTGTTGACGACTAAACCGAGGCTGCGTCGCTGGGGCAGAAGAAGCTCCATATCCCGGACTTCGTCAAGCTGCATCCCTCCCTCCAACCACACCCGAATGGTCTCGACCAACCGACGCGTGTGCGATGGAGAAAGCAAAATGGCGCCAGGGCGACCACCTGTGCTTGTAATAACGGCGTTCATAACATCTCTCTATTTAGGTTATACGGGCGATTCAAGAGCATTGTGAGATTTCCTTTGGTCTAGCCAAAAACAAAGGCACTGCTTCATCAGCAGTCTGAGCGCGACTGGGCATGACGCTCAAGTAGAAACTGGCCTCGATGAGCTTGCGTGATGCAGCATGTGCTGCCTGTGACAAAAAACTGCGGGCTGGAATACTCTCGACAATCTCGCCATGCTCCATGACGGTGATCCTGTCCGAAAGCTTGGTAGCGACCCCAAGGTCGTGCGTGATGATTAGAATGGAAAGCCCAAATTCCTGGCGCAAGCCCGATAGAAGTGAAACGATCTCTGCCGCAACACTCACATCTAAGGCGCTGGTGGGTTCGTCTGCGATGAGCAACTTCGGCCTCCCCGCCAGGGCCATAGCGATCATGGCGCGCTGGCTCATGCCACCCGACAATTCGTGCGGATAGGAGCGGGCGCAGCGCCGAGGATCGCGCAGCTTTACGGATTCAAAGAGGCGCAATATCTCGCTTTGAGCTGCGGCGCCAACAATTCCTCTATGGCGCTTGAGTACCCACTCAATTTGTGTCCCAACAGTGTGAACCGGGTTGAGGGAAGCTTGTGGGTCTTGGAAGATCAGAGCGATTTCTTTTCCCCGGATCGGCCTGAGCTGCCGTTCTGGCAACCTCTGCAGCTCGCGTCCCTGCCAAATGACACGACCAGACGAAATACGGCCATTCGTGGGCAGGAGACCAAGTATAGCGTGGGAAAGGACAGTCTTCCCCGCTCCCGATTCACCGACCAATCCCAGAACTTCACCCTCGTTGATGGACAGGGAGACACCGTTCAAGGCACGATGGGCCGTGGGCTTGCCAGCGTCGAAATCGACGGTCAAGCCTTCCACTTGGAGCAGGCCATTTGCGAATTCAGGCATTTCTTGTCCTAAAAGTTCGTCCGAACACGAGTATGGCGTGACACATTACGTCACGGAGCACTTTGGCAACGAATTCCGTTGTAAGTTACCGACAATAAGGGTGTACAGCACGATTTTGGCCATTCACACGGTGCATTTTCATGAGCAATCCACAAACCGGTTCACTCGGACCAAAGCAACTGACGTTATCGTTAAAGTAATTTAGAAGACCATGAAATCCAGAGTGTTCTCTTGACCTAGTCACCCAATGAAGCATCGCACGAACGCTCCCTCCCCGCTACTCTCCCTCTTTTCCGCACGAACGTGACTTCACGAACCGATTCTCTATTAAAACCGGATGGTTTACCAGATTAACCGCTAAGTGGTGTGCGGCGTTCGGCGGCAGAAACTGCTCCAAACCAACTTGGAGTACGAGGAAATTGGGGCGGCACTCAGGGCGAATTTGGAGCAACAAATCCACAGCCCGCTGTACTGGGATGGGTGCCACGCCTAGACCGTCGCTACGAGCCAGCAGGCCTCGCATGATCAAGGCCAGCGCCACAGCAGGGCTACGGGAAAGTCCGGCCAGACAATGAACCAAGATCGGTTCTCCTGGAGACTCATCCACAAAGCGGAAGATGTTGGCGAGGTGTTCCCGCCGAGGCGGAGCGCATGGCAAATCAGGATCGAGGTTCTCTCGATCCTCAAAAATCTCCTCATGCACCTTCTTCGCGTAGCGGAGAAACGCCGGACGGGGGACCGCAGGTTCGCGAATTGAGACGACGTTCCAGAAGCCCGCGTCCATTTTCAAGGACCGTTCCAGTTCGGGAATAGAACTGACCGCCAGGTGACGGCCCAGTTCTTCGATGAACATATGAGGCTGAGTCCATTTCTACCTGTTCAATGCGATTCTTGCTTCCTTTCCAGATGCCGCTGAATGAGCTCGCAGGTTTCGGCCAGCGTGGCCGCAGTGTTTCGGCGGTGGAGCGCCACGGCTTCGATCTTTTGATTCTTGCCAGCCAATTCTTTCACTTCGGCAGAAAGGACGCCAGGGTCCAGGGCGGCAGGCAAACGGGTTCCCTCGTGTCGAATTATGAGGTTGATTTTCTGCTCGAGCCGTTCGGTCACCGCCAACATTGCCCGCAAGGACTCGTCCGCTTGCGGCAGCGGAATCATCTCGGACGCAGGGATGTAGTTGGCGGAGTCCATGACCGCGTCAATTAACCGCTGCGCCTCTTCGGCGCTTACCACTCCGCGCTGCCAGGAGGAAACCACGAAGCCTATACGATTGAAGTCAGGGATCATTTTCATGGTAATCGCCCTTGTGTTCGCCTGGTTTTCTGGTGAAGGCCCTCGCTCGTCAAGACGCCGAGCCTGGCGCCCATTCGTACGCACCGTCGCGACTGAACGAAGGACTGCTGGAACGCGGCAAGAGAGTCGTGCTCCGGAGAGATCGACCGTTGTGCCTGCGATTATTCTTTTCTGTCACCGGTTGGTTGCGGCACAAGGGCGCATTTAGAAACTCTTGAATCGACGAAATCACCATCTCAGTGCGGGTGGTGCCATGGTACGATTCAACCATGGTTTCGGAGCAATCCAGGAGGATCACGGCCTTGTTCGTCCCCGTCATGCCAAAGGCCGGGATCAAGCCCTCAAAGGAATCACGAATTGCCGTCAAGAGTTGAGCCTGAGTATCCGCGACGTGGAAGCCCCCGTAGCCCAGCGAGGCCTTAGTGTTGATTTGAGGTCCGCAAGTGAGATCTTCCGCTTTGGCGCCGAGGCAAATCACATGGATGCCGATGCGCTTTGCCGACGCCCTTTCTGCCACTTCCTGGAGCCAGGCATGTTTCACGGAGGTGTCGCCGGAAGTGATGAGCAAAATGCCCCGGCGTCCGGGACCGCTTCCCGACAGTCGTTCCGAGGCCCTCTCCAGACCTTCGGTGATATTGCGGTCGGCAACCATCTTGGCCCGGCAGGGCAGGTCAGCGACCGCCTCCGCCAATTCCCGAGAGTCATGACGACCCAAGATTTGTATTGTAAATGCCGTATCATGAAATCCGGTGATACCGATCTGGAGGCGCCCATCACTCAGCAGGCGGGAAGCGTTGTGATGGCAGACAAGTTCGTCTCGTCGTTGGGGATGGTAGTGGCCGTTGATGCCGTGATGTGGATTGTGGAACGGTCTTGGCGGCATTTGCGTAGGACTTCCCGGGCCATTCGCGCCTCCACCCCCGGTGGATCGTCCGATTGAGCATAGTTTGGGCGAATAGGCTTGGTCATAATGGGGTGTGATGGGTTGGCGGTCTGCGAACAACTGACTGATGCCTTGGAGTATTCGTTTGAACATAAGTGCCTTTCCTTTAGTGGTTTGTGTCATTTGTGTTGCCGCTTGACGGCGGCTGCCAGGCGGGCCGTCCGGCGCTTCAGACACGGAATGCAACCCACAAATGCAGACGGATCAGCTAACTGAGGATGGCGGCTGTGGTAGCTTTTCCGAGAATCTTGGGATTTTCGCTGGTTTTGTGCGCTGTCCGTCTCCTGATGATCTCAGCCTCCACCTCCGCAATTGGCCGGGTGAATGATTCTTCTTTAGTCGCCCACGCCTCTGCGCCCCCACGCCTGTAGCCGCGCGGCCGGGTCGGCGGCAGTGTTTGGAACACGAATGGGCGTGTGGGGCCTTGTGCGTTCAGCAGGCGTCCGACGGCGTGGTAGTTCGGCAGGCCTTGGAGGTCGAGGCTGCCAAACTCAGGCTCCGTGTAGGGCCACAGCTTCTCCGCGTCGCGCGGACCAATTCGGAACGCAATCAGGTTTCCCACGTTTCCTAGCAACGCATCGAGGATATTTTGGCTTCCCGGATTCGCCTGAAGCTGGCTTAGGTTTTGGTTGGCCAGAGTCAGGTGGAGGCCGTATTTGCGCGCCTCAGATAGAATGTGGGCGACGGTGTCGTTCGTGAAGTTCTGGAACTCATCAACATAGAGGTGGAACGTGGTGCGCTTGGTTGACTTTACTCTCGCACGCCCCATGGCGGTGGCGAAGATTTTGGAGAGCAGCAAAGAACCGAGCAGTTGAGTGTCCAGTTGTCCCAAGATGCCTTTGGGCAGCTTTACCAACAGGATTCCGCGGTTGTCGAGGACCCGGAGGAGATCAATCGTGCTCTTCGCTTGGCCAACAATTGGGCGGATCAGAGCATTACAGGTAAAAGCGTTGATTTTGCTCGCGATGTAGGGGCCCATGTTTTCCAGGGCGGCGTCTCCCCTAACCTTCTCCGCCTGATTGGTCCAGAACCCCACCACCAGCGGATTCTTGCATCGGCTCTTCAAGAACTTCCGGTAATCACTGTCCTCAAAAACCAATGGAAGCTCTGTCAAAGCGACCTCCTTTAAACCGCTCTCCATGAGGAGCAACATCGCGTTGCGGAAGTAGGTTTCGAACATTGGTCCGCCGCAGATGCGCATGTCGTACAGGCGATCAATAGTCTTTAAAAGCTCATTGATGGCGAAGTTGACCTGCATGGAGCGGTTAGGCCCGTCACATTCCAGCACGTTGATCCCAGGGGCAGACTCGAGGCTGCCGGGATTGAAGAGAACAACGTCCTTGGCCCTCGATAGGGGCATGGCCTCCAGCAGTTGATCGTACAGGTCGCCGTGCGGATCAATCAGGCCGACGCCCCTGCCGGCACGAATGTCCTGAAGCAGCATGTTGAAAAGGAGGGTGGACTTGCCCGTTCCCGTAGCTCCCAAAACGTAGAGATGTTGAGAACGATCGGGTTCAGCCAGGCGCACGGCGAGACGCTGATCTTCAGCGACAAACCCCAACAGCATGCCGTCAACACTGAAGTCCGGAGTTTCGTGATTGAACAGTCGCTGGACACGGGCGATCGAGATCGAGTCAAGGCTGGGAAACAAGGATGGCCAAACCGCACCCAGCCTGAGACAGCAACTCAAATCCAAGTCCTTTGACTCCAAAGTGATGCCGCCATCACAGGTTTCGGCGTCGCACGATTCGACCGGTTCTGACAGCACCTCCACGCGTGTCCCGAACACGTCTTCCCCAACCATTTCCACAAATGAATCAACCGGACGCTCTCTGGAAAGGATCGAACACCTCACCTTGCCTCCGGTAGGGTTTTGCAGCCATTCCTGAAGCTGTTCCCTGAGGTTATCCGCGAGTGCCGGCTCGTTGCCTGCTGTCGTCAACTGGTTCTGGAACTGGAGAGGATTGCGCTGCATCCACCTCAAGGCTTTGCTGGCTACGGCTCGGCACTCCTCATCCAGATCAAAACGAGTAAAACTGACTACAAGGAGGATTGGGCTGGCGTTCAGAAGAACGGCCTCTGCGAAGGACCGGAACGATGTCGCTCCGTAACGCGGCAGCCCCATTCCAACGGTCGTTCCGATGGCCTGTTTTTCCTGGTGACCACTGCCGAAGCCGAAGGTGCTCTGCTCGGGAATTTTCAGCGAAATCCGCCGAGGCACGATGTTTGTCTTCCATGAGGGCACGGGCGGCTCTGATCGTTCGTGGGCGCCGAATACCTTAAGAACGAACTTGAAGTTCGGCTCGCTGGCCAAGACCATTTGCAGGCCTTGGCGGAGGCTGTTGGCCTCAGCAATGGCGATCTCCTTGGAGGCGGCTTCGTGAACGATGCCCTGAATGGACCAGGAGAAGTTCGCGGCTGCGCCCCCGCCAAATATGAACCGGACTTCCGCGTTCTTCCGTACCAAAGGCAGCAGCCTGGATGCGAGGCGATCGCCACTGGTACCGAACGCGTCCTGCCCCCGCTCGACGTTGTTGCGGGTTCGACCATTCCACACTATGCCAGTGAGCTCGTAAATGAACTCCGCACGAAAGGATGCCCGCTCTTGGTTTTCAACGATGCGAAGGACGTCGGTTTCCACGCTTCCCTGGATAGAAGCAATTGGCGAATTCTCAAGGTTACGGCGTCGAAATGTTGGCGAGACGAACTGCTCGGGATTCCTCCGCAATTTGGACTGGCGTCTTTGGGTGTGCTGAACTAAAGGTCCGGCACGTTGGAAATTTTCTATAGTTTGCATAGTAATTGAGCGTGGTCGTTGAGGTTTCTGATTCGGGACCAACAGCGTATGCGGCGTTGCTTTTGTGCAATTGAAATTAGTCAGCGGGGTTTGACTTCTCGGCCTTCGCCTCTTCCGATGCTCCATCCAGCCGCGTCTTGAGCGTGGTGGCGTCACCTTTAAAATAGGCTTCTTCCACGGCGTCATTACCCACTGCCTTCCGGAGGGCGTGGGCTGAAGCTCGTTCCTCCGGGTAAGCGACAGGATTGCCAGGCTCAGGCTCTTGCCCGGATGTTTCGATGGCTAGATCTTCCGTGATGCCTTCGCAAAGCTTGGTGCCCAGGATTTGCTCTGCTCGCGGATCGGCGAGTTGATGGAGCCGTTCATGCACGACGGTCTCGGGAACTTCGGGCATGTCCGCCGTGCTGACGTGGGACGGGTGCCCAGCTTCGGTGTAACCCACAACGCCGGGTTCTGGCTTTTCCCCAAATTCCGTGTGGTAATTCTTCACGAAGTTCTCCGCCGTCTCGAATTGGGTTGGCTGGTTCGCCATGTGTTCCAAGCGCTCGGGGGGAACAAGGTGCCCGTATTTCTCTGCCAGGATTTTGACGGTTTGTTCGTCCACGTCTTGGAAATATGTCCGCAGCTTGTGCGTGTCGGCTCCCTCGGTGCGAGTTGTGTTCTCAGTGTGATTGCTGCCCATAATTGACCTCCTGGTGTTGGACCGTGGCGGTGGTGCTGCCGCGGTTTCTGCTGAGATTGATTTTCAGTTCTTCAAGCGCCGCTTCCCCAAACCGTCCGAAAGCGGCGATGTTCATCAGCAGGCAATAGGTTGCTTGGGGTTTATCGCTGACAGCGATCCTGGAAACGACATCGAGACCGAAATCCCAAAGGGCGTTCCAGCCTGTTCCGAGGGCCTGCTGAAAGCCTGGAGCCAGATTCTCCGCGGCCATGGCTCGAAGAATCGCGGGGCGGATCGTGCATCCGCAGCTTGCACAGCCACGGCAAGGAGGGATGCCTGGCGGAGTTGTTGATTTCGGCGCGCGCCGTGGCCCCTCCGTCATCAGAGGCATTCGTGGCCCCCGTGTTCGCATATGCTGGACGACCTCGGTCTTGGTCGGCACGCCCGAGTGTGACCGCAGTTGAAACGAAGTGTTTGGCATCGCCGCGTGACAGGCCAACTCCCGTCCCTCGGCGAAAACCACTGCCTGGCCGGCGGGCAGGGTTGCCAGAAATCGCTCGTGGGCAGGTGTCAGGTTCATGGTGCCGCCAACTAGGCTTCGATCCTCTTGGGCGGGCAGGCGATGGACGATCTTCAGGTTCACGTTTTTCAGGAGATCACTCACCAGTTTGCTGGGGATCTGTTCGGCAGCGATGACTCCTTGGCCATAGGCGCGCACTTCGGCAAGGAGATTGCAGAATGTTTCCACCGCCTTCGCGCGGGGATTAGCCATGTCGCTGCCCGAGTGTGCGGGCATGGCGGCGAGCAACCGGTGGGCCTCCTCGATCAGCAAGACGTGCTGAAGCCGGCCATCGGTCAGTCCGGCAGACTGACGGTAATGAGCAAGGCGCATCAGGATGGCACCGAGGATAAACGCCTTTTCCTCGTCATTCCCGATGGCCGCTAGTTCCAAAATGGCAGGTTTAGACAGCAGGTCATCAAACGGCACGGAAACGCCAGAGTTCAGCATACGTCCCTTCCCACCGGAGATCAGGCTTGAGAGGCGAGTGATGAGGCCAGCCCGAATCGTCGAAGAGATTTCAGCGTTGTAGCCCAGTTCTTCCACGAAGGCCGGGATCATCTGCAGCAAGTCAGACAGGGTGGGCTGTGCGTCCTGTGCGTGGCCCTTCGGATGCGTTCCTTGAACTAAATCCCACCCGCAGTTGAGGTAAAGCCGATGCACTGCCAAACTCAGGACCTCGGGCATAGGGGACACCCAACCAAAGGCAGCGCCAAAGAGGGAAAGCAAGCCGTCAATTTGCGTCTGAACATGGATTCCGGGCACAACCTCCAACGGATTCAATCGGAACGGGACGCCGCTTTCGTCGCCCAGCGTAAAGATGCGAAGGTCATCGGCGAGGTTCGATCGCAGAAGCCGTCGGTATTCCGATTTCATGGACGGCTCGATTACCAACCAAGGGATGCGATACTCGTTCCACAGCTGCAGAAGGAGGTGCTGGCAAGTGTTGGTTTTGCCTGAACCGCTGGCTCCCACGACCAAAGCGTGTCGGGCGAGGTCCGTCAAGGGTATCGCAAACCAATTCGAGGTCCGTTTTCCACCGTCGAGCACGATTCCGATGTCCACCTTGGCCCCAGCGTCGACAACGGGAGATGAAACCGCAAACCGGACATACTCCCGCAGTTGGTAGCCGGGAAATTCTTCCTCAAGAAGCTTGGTGAGCGCCACTGTTTCGACGGTGTTCAGCCTGGTCTCCATGCGATCAGACTCGGTGCGCTGCCGGTTCGCGCAAGGTTGCACGCGAATGGGCTGTGGCCGACTGCCTGCGCCCGAGAACACCGAGTGCAACGCCTGCCGGCCGAAGAAAAGATCGGCCGCCGTTCGCGTTCGAAGGTAGACTTGGACATCCCACATTCCAAGGCTCAGACCAAGTTGATGGTTGGTCCGGCCAGCGCGCATGAGTTCTAGGCAGTGCTTGGCTTGCGGATGGTTGTTCTCCTCGGCCGAACCACGGCGCTGGAAATTGGAAACCAACTCGCGCTCTTCATCCGCGAGCCAGTCGAAAGCGTCCTGGACGACATCAAGGGCAACTGGCCGGGCCAGCACCACGTAGGCGAAATGCCGCCCCCCCATGTTCCGGACCAGCGTTTCCAACCATGCACCGGTCATAGCTTGCGGGTGCGGCGATTCTCTCCCAGCCCCGCCAACGGAAGGATTGCCGGTCAGAGTCACAACGTGACCTAGCGCCGAGACACGCCGTTCAATCTCCTCGGGGTTATCAGCTCCGGAGAACTGAGAACAGGGAAAACAGGAAGACAGGCGTGGCTCCCAAATAGAGCGCACATCGCCGGAGCCAGGCAGCGCGAACCAAACCGATATGCTTGCGGCGTCTCCCGTAACCAGAAATCCCCAGGGGCAACTGGCGGCATAGAGGCCGGAGGTGAAAGCCTGCTGCGCCTGAAACAGACTCCCAGCAACCGTTCCCGAGCGTTCGGGAGGCCGCGCGATGCTGAGCACCTTGACGAAACCCCAACGTGCGCCGAAGTGCTGCGCCGGCTGGTGTGGCACCAGACTCTCGATTTTCGCTCCTTCGAGGAGTTGAATGCGTTCGGTGATGTTCATGGACGACCTCCCAGTTCTTGCATTTTGTGCATCACAGCACGGGTGGGTTCCCAGAAATAGCAGACCAGAGAGAGAATAACAGTGAGCGTGATGACGAAACCGATCCAGGAATATGAACTCTGAATTCCAATGCGGCTTCGGGTGCGGTGATTGTAGCCACGTGTGACGAACAAAGTTCCTCCGCGCCATCTTCCCCGCAGGGAAACCAGATCGTCCGTTGAGATGTTCCCGAGACGGAAATTCCCCTTCGCTCGGACCATCCACTCGAGTTCATCATCATCCCGAACTCGGAAATAGCGAACCGGGACCATTTCCCTTTCCTGCCTGCGCAAAGGATTCAGCGCTGCATTCATGTACACCATGGAAAGCAGATTGCTCGGTGTGATGAACCGGAGCAGATAGATCATTCCAGCGACCGCCAACAGGGCCGGGAGCGCTCCAAGCTTCACCAACACCGCGTGAAGCAGCAAAAACGGTGAGGCCACCAACAATAAGAGCCACATGAGCTTGGTGAAAAACCTATACCAATCGAAATCCAGCCTCTCCTGGTGCGGTGGCTCCATCATGATCACACGCCCGGTCAGGTCGCATTTGGGTGTTGAATCAGCCCGAGGCTCAGGTGCTGCAGGAAGTCCGCGGCTGCTTGGCTTGTTGATGATGGGAGCACCAATGGCGGGGATATCCCAGGGCCAGGACTGCATCCCAGTCTGTGGTGCCGCAGAGCCATCGTTCCAAGTAGCGCCAACCGGCGTATCAGGGGCGGCAGCGGCGGCGAACAGAGGCAACATCGTTCCGCAGGTTTCACAGGACGGCACACTGCTAGGATTGTTCAAGCCGCATTCGGGACATCGCACTCCGGACGGGCTCAGTTCGGTCGGTGGGTTCATTGGTTTTGAAGGGTCGTTGATTTCAGGTGAGTTTCGGACGAAGATTCGGGCACTCTGTGCTTACACCGCCCGCAGGATGACGTTCATTACACCGTGAGTCGTGGTCTTGGTGAAGTGCGCGGTAAGCCCCCCGGCCCGGGGCTCGGGCCGCGGCGCGTGGAGGCAAGGGCCGCGAGAGGCAGGATGGCCCACCTCTCGCGGCGTGACGCGGTCAGCGGCCGAAGCCATCGGCGCCGACCGGGACGCGCTGGCCCGCCGCCAGCGCTTCCTCCCCACCTCCGACCTTCAGTCCATGCTTCCGCATGAAGGCCAAGACCCGCTCACGCTCGGCTGTGTAAGCGGGATTATTCTGCGGATCAAAGCCCGGCGACTCGGCCCTCAGGGTGTCGCTTTTCTGGTTGAGGTATTGCCGCAGCTGGCCCGCGAACTTCGCGCGATCCCCAGAACCGGCAGCAGCCATGACGGTCTCGATGGCGTTTTCGACTTCCGACAGAAGGTCTGGATTGTTAGCCAGCTTGATCCCGACGGCCTCCACGCTCTTGCCTAGCGGCAGGGGCTGCTCTTCGCTCAGTTCTTTGATCTGGCGCAAGAAGGCGTAGAGCCGGTTCGGCGCGCCGTTTCCGTTCAAGGAAGGGAAGTCACGCTGGGAGATAAATCCCAGCGGAATCGCCACCGATTGCACGATGCGCGCCCGCTCCAACACCTCCGGCTGAGGCGGGAACAGATCGGGGTAGCACTCAGCCATGTCGTCCTTCACGAGGTGGAGCGGCGGGGTATTGGCCTGCTTCCGGTGCTGCTCGTAAGACTCCTTCATCTCCACCACGCCTTGCAGCGCCCGGAGCGGGAACCCGCCGCACTCCTGGAAGAACATGATTTGGCTGCCGTCCTCGACCGCCCGAACGCCATCTCGGACGTTCCAACCATTTCTGGCCAGGCTGGCAATGACTCGGGAATGATCCTTGTCCGGGTCGTTGTCCTTCAAGCCGCCTCCGCGCAAGCCGGCGCCGTAAATTGCGATGAGGTCATTCCCGGGATTCCAACCGCCGTCCTCCACGGCTGGCGTTAGGCGGATGTAAGGAGCGCTTTTGCGAATCACCTCACGAAGGGAGCCGTCGAGCGTGTCGTCGCGCTTGTGCTCGGCCGAGAGCAGGTCGTGCGCCGCGAACTCGGTATCATCGAGGCCGGTTTCGTTCAGATCCCCGACCGCTTCCAGCGCCGCTTCAACCAGCTTGGCCATCAAGCCAGGCACGTCAGCGTCTTGTAGATCCCGGAGGTTTTGACCAGTCGCTTCCAGGGCCTTCTGCGACACCCTGGTCGCCGAATACTGGTCGCCCCGGAGCTGACGCAGCTTGGTATCGAGCGTTTCGAGCAAGTCGGGGTTATAGAGAAGCGTGCCCACGTTCTGGCTCTGCATGGCCTTCTGGTTCCATGCCCGCATCTGCTCGATCAATTGGCCCTCCAGGTTGGCAAGGGTCGCCGCATGGTTGACCAACTCTTCCTCCAGTTCGCCCAGGAATTGCACCACCTGGTCCATCAGTTCCGCTGCCTCGCGGCGCGCTCGTTCTTCCACCTTGGCACGGCACCAATGGGCGCAGGTTTTCAGATATTGGTAAGCGGCGTCGGACACCATCGTGCGCTTGCTGAGAGACCATTTTCTCACGACCTCGCCCAGGCGTGCCAGGTCTTTGCTGGCCTTCGCCTCGATGATAGCAGAGAGCGACGGCCCCTTGTTGCCCGTGACGGCCTCAATCACGTAAACGTCGCCCAAGGCGTTGGCAATCACGTTGGCGTTGCCGGCCTCGCCGACGAAATTCTGCCTCAGTTGTCCGAGACCCGACTTGAGTTGCTGGATGGCGCACACCGCCCATGCCGGGCCGAATTGGGCGGAGTCCTCAAACATCTTGTAGAGTTCCGCGCGGAAGAACTTCCTGTAGGTCTTCAGGGCCGCAGCCTTGTTCGCCTCGAGTTTGCGAATCCTCTCGCCCCACTGCATTCGGTCCGCGCCTTCGTCATTGAAGTCGATGCGCCACTTCTCCCAGGCGTTCTTAACCCGACCGATAAACATGTCGAACGGCCAGTCCTCGGTGATCCATTCCTGTTTCACGGCTTCGGCCAGCGAGTAAGGCGTATCCGTCAGCCGCTCCTGGTGTTCCTGAACGACCGCCGCAAACACGCCAGCCTGATTCAGTCCGTTGGCCTTCAGGAAATCCCGCACCAGCCAACCGCGAACCGCCCCGACCAGCGATTGCTCCCGGGCTTTGGTTCGGATGGAACCCACGACCGATTGGGCAAGGTCTTCCTGCGGGGCATCGGCTGCGATGAGCGCTTTCACCGGATCGGCCTTTTTGTCGATCCACTCCTGCACGGCTTGGAGGGCGAGTTGGTGAGCAAGCATCTGCCTGATTTCGCGGAGAGGCACCATAGCAGCTGATTGGCCAAAGCTCATGAAACCAATCGGGCAATCGGCGCGATCATTCTGCGTCAGCTGGTTCTTGATGTTAGCTCGTAACGCCCGCTTGAAGGTGGCGAAACTCCCGGTGAACTCGTGGTAAATCGCGGAGTCGATCATATGGTAGATGTCTTTGCGATGCAGGTCCACATGCGCGTTGCGGGCGTCAACGAGGTAGCAATATTCGAATGGAGGCTGCCGCTTAAACGTGACCTTGTTGACTGTATCGCGGAGGTAATCCGCTTCCCAAGTCGGCTCCCCAAACACAGGCGCGAGCTGGTTGGTTGGCGAATAGAGGTAGCTGTGGTAATTCAGCTCTTTGAGGACTGCGTAGCCGTTCGCGAGTGCATTCGCGCCCGTCAGATCCTTGTAGGCTTGGGGCAAGACGCCGTATCCCACGATTTGGTTTGACCCGTTGATGCCCATATCCACGAGGATCTTTCTGACCAAGTAGGCCATGTCCAGCCAGAGTCCGGAACCCGTTCCGCCACCCAAGCCGGCGACGATGTAGATGTTGATGCCTGCGTCGAGTTGAATCCCGTGGCGGGTCAGCATGTAGGTGGCGACCGAGTCGTTACGGAGCGCGTTTAACTGTTTCTCAATCGCCTCGCGAATCTTGGAGTATTGAAACCAGAAGGCGAGCCGGGCCATCTGGCGGACCGTGCCGGCCCCATCCGTCACGCTCTTCAGATTTTCGAGCTTCTGGAGATCGAACCAGGCATAATGCGGATAGCTGCCGCGTTTCATGCCTCGATACAGTTCCGACGCACCGGGAAATTGAATGTCTACGAATTCCTCTTCTGTGAGGCGGTTATTCTTTTCCACGCATGACTGATCCTCCTTCCACCATTTCGGATCGGTGTCGATATAGAGGTAGCGAATCATTGGCACGTTCTCTAGGCTTACGTACTTGTCGATGATGCGCCGCCGGTTGCTGGCCAGGGTCTCCGCTCCCGTGCCGCCGATCCCGATCACCAAACCGCGCTGCTGTTTCACTGACTGGATGATGTAGTCTGTTGTTTTCATAGAGTTATTGTCTTTGTGGTGTTTGTATTTTGGTTTGTTGGTTCGAGCTGATGTGTCAGTAAGTCTTCGGAGCATCTTTCCCTTCCCACTCCCAGGCGGAATTGTCGTCGTGCGTCCGCAGGGCCGGCTCAGCCTTTTCCTGAAACGGATCAGAATCCGATGGAGCGGGTGTTGGCCGTTGCGGTTTCTGGAGCACCGATATCGCAATTGCCCGAATCGGTGTGCTTTCGCCTCGAACCAGTATGCGCGCTCCTTGCCCGATGTTCTGGGTCGCCAGTTCCTCCCCGCCATGAGAGAGGAGAACTGCTCCGTTAATCGGTTCAACGACAAGAGCTGTGGATTTGGCGACGCGCTTGATCCGGATTGGGGCATCTGGGGTGAGTTCTCGGGCCTCGTCCGCACAGTTGAGCAGGACGCTGCGGCAGACCGATACGTCCTCCGGCCAGAAATACACGGAGAGTCTAAGAGCCTTCTTCTGGCGTTTTCTGGCTAGGAGCAGCGGGATGCCAGCCAAAAGACCAATGCAACCCACAAGGGCCAGAGCTTTGGCCCAGGCTGGCACTGGCTTCCTGACATTCACGATGAGGCGGCTCTCAACCGGGGTCTGCGCGGGATCAGTGGGGTATACGACCAACGTAACCGTGTAGTTCGACGCCTGGAGGAACGTATGGGAGGGGGAAGCATTCGTGGAGAACTGTCCATCGCCGAAGGCCCAGCGCACGGACACGAAGTCGCCTGAGATCCCACCCCTCATTTGGACTTTCAAAGGTGCTTCGCCCGCCTGCGGTGTCGTTGAGAATTTGGCCTTTACGGAGGCGTAGCGCGGACTGACGATGAGGCTGTTGGTTACCGAATCGGTTCCACCGGGTCCTTTGACCTCCAGCCGGATCGTTTTGTCCCCGGGAGTTGCAACCCGGATGGCTGGACTGCGCTCGTGGCTGGTGGCTTCACCAACAACCTCCCACGCCCAGGCATCCACCAAACCCTGGCTGTCGTCCACGAGTTGAAGGACATCGCCTGCCTTGGGAAGTGGGTTCAGGACACGGAAAGCCGCTCGAGGCGCCTGCACTTTTTTCTCCGCCCACACCCGGACGGTGTGAGGCGCAGCCTGAACCACCTTGCCTAACTGGGTGACAGCGCGAAACCTCACTTGGTAATCTCGGAAGTCTATCGCGCCACAATCGAAGGTATGCTGGGGGTTCTTCTCCCCGCTGGTCTTGCCATCGCCGAAGTCCCATTCCACGCTGGCGCAGGGGCCGGTGATCTCGCTCGCAAGTTGAACAGTGCGGCCCGCCATAACTTCTTTTGCCCCTCGGATGCTGACAGCCAGGCTCTTCTCCCTAACATCGACGATGTGGCTCCGATCCCCTGATGTTCCTGCGGCATTCCACGCTGTCAATTTGACGGCGTATTGTCCTTCGTCAGCGAAGCGGAAAGTGAAATCCTGGTTGGTCGCGACCAGGTTGGAATTTACCTGCCAGGCGAGCCTTGCGGCCTGACTGCCGCAACGTGCCACGAACCGGATGTCCTGCTGGGGCTCCGCGACGTCCGGGATCATCACGAAGTCCACATCGGGCTTGTCTTGCTCTGTCGCGCGGATCAGCACCGTGGTCGCGTTCTTGGTTGCATCGAGTCCGGTCACTTTTAACGTCACCCGGTGCAGTCCCGGCTTCCCAAATTGGCACGTCAGCACTTTCTCCCTGCTGACCACAGCGCCGTCCACGGACCATTCGTAGTCCTTGTAGATCGCCTTGGTGTTCTCGAACACGCGCACCTGATCGCCAACCACCGGTTGCTGCGGCAACGACAAGACGACCGGAGGGAACAGGTCAGCCCAAGTGATGCTCTTCGTGGTAGTGAAGGCATCCTTCGGGACCGTAAGTTTTGTCTTCAATTCAAAGTCGCCCAGGAGGACCAGGTTCCCGCGAATGTGCTCCCCATCCACAAATGGGAACTTACTCAGTACCTTTTCGAGAGAGGTGACACCTTGATTGTCCTGCCCGTCGGTCAGCACTCGCACAATCACCAACTGGCTGGGATTCTCCTGCGAATAACGGGTTGCCACTTCAAAAGCCCGCCGAAGGGTCGTCCAGAGGTGCGTTTGCCCGTCGCTCCTGGTTAGTCGGTCCAGACCAGCAACCCACGACATTGCGTCTTGGAGAGCGGGGGGATCGTTCAGCCTTAACTCCCGCTCAGATACGATCCCAGTGTTGAAGGCGATCAAGCAAACGCGCGCCGGCTGTGGCAGTGCGGGCAGGTATTCTCGCAACGCATTTTGCACGACGGTTATGCGGATTCGATTATCGCTGCCGGAGATTCGCTCCCTCATCGAACCGCTCGTATCAACCACGATGACGTAGTCGGCGGCATTTGCGGCCGTAAATGAGGCCGCGATCAGCAACAGGCAAATCCACTGGTTAAGCCTGAAGACGTACCGTGATTGTCGATCGCCGAAGTTTGCTTTCATTTCCGTGTTCATTGGGTTTGGTCCTTTCTTTGGTTTGTGTTGATTCGCGCGGTTGTGGAGGTGCCGTGTTCGCTCGCTTCACTGGCCTGCGATGTTTACTGCAATGCAAAAACGCTCAGTTCGAACAGAGTGGGGGTTCTCGGCTTACTGATGCATTTGCGCCGTCGCTCTTGTGTCGCCGACGTAGAGCCCCGCTCTACTGTTCAATGCAACCCACAAAGTTAGGGCGAGTCGGATATCCAATTCCTCGCCAACTGGGACATTGTCAGCGCAAATGCGGAAATTCGGGGCAATTACAGGCTCAAGAGGATTTCAGATCTTTGCCGACTGCGACGAGGTTTCGGCCTGCATCGGCATGCTACAGCAACCGCAGATTAGGCTTGCTCCCGGCTTCGCCCAGGCGTTCTGTGCGCATCCCGGACAGGTGAACTTTGTTTTGCTATCGTTGACGCGCCCAGCCCGGACGGCCCCAGTAAAGTGGTTTTGCTTTGTCTGCGACAGGACGTGCCAATCCAACTTCCAACCGCGATCGAGAAGTTCACGGCAGACTTTATCGAACGAGGCATCAGGCACGATATAATGAGTCACTCGCTGCCCAGTACGCTTTCCGCCGGGCACCCCGGTATTCGACGGCATGAGGCCGATTTGCTCCATCTTATGAGCCCATTCTCGATTGTGGTAACCGCCACGCGACGGAGTGCCAAAGGCATCCTGCCAGAGGTGAACCATTTCATGAACCAGGGTGCTTAAGACCTCCATATCGGATCTTCCCCCCATGGCTCTCGCGTTCAGGCTGATTTCTGGAAGTTTTGTAGCAGTGGGGGAGGGCTTAATTCTAAGGGAAAAGCGCTCCTTGCAATAATGCCCTCTGACCTTGCCAGCACGATAGTTCAGCGTTAAGAGCACCGCTGGCAGAACCCCCTGAAAAAGCCAAACGTTGAAGTAGTCAAATGCGTCCGCCAGAGAGCCGTATTCGGCACGAGAGGGATCGGCCGATGAGTTGTTTCGTACGATACAAACCCCATCAGAAATGGAAGCGTCCATTACAGTTTGGAGGCTGCCGGCACTCGCATTCATAAACTCTGACAAATGCATATAATGCACGCAACTGATACGCCTGCCATGGCGCGACTATGTTGTGTCATCGTCCGGCGGCCACTCTCGATGCCTCATTTCCGTTGCAACTCACGAGATACAGCGAACAATAAGGCTCACAGGCACCTCGTCATGCCTTTCCTTTTGGATGATCAATGCAATCCACAAACGGGGTTTGAAATCGAGGAAAACGCAAGGACGAGTTGCCACCGGCCGGTCAAGCACGAGCGTAATTTAGGCGTTGAGCCCACGCCGTTTAGCTTTGTGACTGCTTTTGTAATCTGGCGGCGCAAATCCTCGATATCGCGGCAACAGCGCAACAGCGCCAAAATGAAGGTTACGGTATCGAACCCGGGCATAAATTCCGCCAAATCGGCAGCCACCTGACTTAAGCCTTTTGTGTGGTAGCTAACGACCCGTTTCGCTTTGTGTTCGGAGCCCGCTTTACGCCCGGACACAACCCGCTCCAGCGCCGGGCCGCCCTGAATTCATCGAAATTCACCGAGCTTGAGCTTGGTTTCCACTCCAATCTGATGCGCCCTTTTCCTCTCCCTGGCTTCGGCCGCACAATAGCGCGATCAACTTCCCCACGTCCTTTGAACTGCCTTCGCCAGCTCAAACGAATTGTTCCGCTGGCGGGACTCCGCAGACCGCTGCAAAGTCCTATCATTTCATGGTTCCGAGGCAGATTGGGCGGATTGAGGTCAACGGGGCCCTCGAACTCACCGTGACTAACCAGCCATTGGGCCGCCCGGCGGAAATCAGCCTCGTGTATCTACGTGACAAATCGATTCAAGACATCAGGGCTGCCCAATGCGGCGAGGTTCAAATGCCCCATTAAATCCAGGCATGGGCTTTGCCTCGACGTTTACCGTTGTCAGGCGTTGTGGAAAGTGACCACCATGCACACGTTGAAAGTATTGTCAGATTTCCCGAAAGTATTCGTCACGGCTCTGGCCGAGATTGGGATTGACGGCAAGTTTCGTCACAAAGAACGCAATCTCACCTATCAGGTGTCGCAGGCAGAGCAAGCGATAGAAAAACATTCCCATCCCTCATCATAAGGCCCCTGGCACAAAACTCCATCAGGGCTGCCTCGATTTCTTCTTCCGCACATTTCAAATTCAGCTTGTCTCTAAGATATTTGGGTGACTGCGCTTGGTCACTGCAAGCGATATAGATTCGGACCAAAGGCCCTGTAAACGTATAAACGCCCGTAGAATCCTTATACCGGGTATCGTCAACCTGTAGAAAATCAGTGGCTGCACGATACGTGAGTGAAGGCTTACTGGACGTTGCCCAGGCTTCTTGCCAAGCGCGGACTTGATTTCCGATCGGGAGGTAAGCGTCCTCATCGAGGGTGTCTTTAAACTTGTAGTCGAAAAAATAGGCAAGCTGATCAAGGTCGCATTCTTTTGGATAAACAAACCTGTAGCTTGCTTCCGGTTGAACGAAAATTGTTGGGTACTTGTCTTTTTCGTCATAAATCGGGCTGAATCGCTCCATCCAGATACGACCAGCCACCCAAGGCGGCTGGAGGTGAATTATCTGGCGCAGCAATGTAAGTTGAGACGCGTAGTCTTCCCGCGTTTCGCCAGGGAACCCCCAGAGGAGATTCCATATTACATCAAGTCTGTAATAAAGCGACCATCTAAGCAGATTTACGTTTTGGGCAGCCGTGATTCCTTTCCGCATGAGCTTTAGCACTTTCGTATTTAAAGATTCGATGCCGGGTTGCATGCGGCGAACGCCGCCTTGCCGGAAGGATTTGAGTTGTTGGCGCGTGAGATTTGCTTTCACCTCGTAAAACAACTCATAATCAGTGGCCTCTTCGGAAAACTGATGCAGCAAAGTACTAATGTAAGACGCTGACATTATATTATCCACCGCATCAAAGCGAAAGCTACGATAGCGGGTGGCCAGAAACGTCAGTTCGTCTACTACCCGTTTGGGGGACTTGGACCGAAATTGCATTGTTTTTCCATTCAATCCGCAAAAAGTGCAATGGCTCTTCTGTCCCCACCAACACCCACGGGCACTCTCGAACGGTAGCGGCACTCCGCGTCGTCCCACTTTCGGAAGAAGCCCCAAGGCCTCGGCTCGACTAAAATACTCGTCGTAATGCGGATATGGGAGCTCTTCTATGCGGTCGAACGGTTTTTCACGAGGTCGATAGCACACCTCGCGCCCTCGCCGGAACGCTACCCCGAGCACGTCAGCCGGGTTGCCACCTGCCTGGAGCCCCGTCAACAACTCGGGGAATGCCTCATCCGCTTCGCCAATGATAGCGCAATCGATGCACTTGATCGATCGGACCAATTCGATTCCCATCTCTCCTTCGAAATTAGCACCACCGAACAAGGCGATCACATTCGGAAAAACCCTCTTGATGCGCGTTGCGAGCGCAAAGGACGCTGCATTCTGCTGGAATGTTGAAGTGAAGCCCACTACGTCGAAATCGCCCCAAGGAATACCCGATAAAAGTGAGTCCAGGTACTGGGGCACATCTTCGCGCCGCAATTTGCGAAGCATATCCACGGCATTTTCGGTCTTGGGAAAGATCAAGCGGATATCGTCTGCGAAAGCCTCCAAAAAGCCGTCCTGATGATCGGGCGCGGCAGCCTCGAATGCCTCGACTGAAAACAGCCAATCACCCAGCATCCGGCCCCTGTGTGAACAGAGCACCTCGTACAATTCGGCTCCGACTCTTTTGGCAAAATCTAGATTGAGGTGGAAGGTATTTGAAGCAAATCCACTTGCCGTCGCAACCGAGTTCAGCAAGCCAAGCTGAAGGGATGGGTGAACTATAGAGGCAAATGGCATGCTAACCAAAGCAACCTTCAAGTGCCTCGGCCCCAGGCAAGCACCCGAATTCATCCACTTCCGTTGCCACCATTCTTCACGGCAATCTGGTTGGGCTAATGCATCATTGGTCTCCATACTCATCCACTCTTTGTCTCAGCAGCGCTTTCGATCCTCCTGCTTTTCTGAAGTCTGCTCGACAGGCGCAGATCTGCTCTGTTGCAACTCTCCAATACCAGGTTGAAATTCACTGGTACCAATGCCACATGCGAAGGAAAGACGCGGACCTGCGATACCGACAGTTACCTCAATGGTATTCTCATGCGGATTCACGCGCCCGAAGAAGGAAGACCCCGGCTGGCCCGCAACAAATGCGTTTTGAAACCCCTCCGACAGCGTGGGCACTTTCGAAGTGAAGTTCGCCTGCATGCTCCCCGTGCTCTCGACTGCAATCCGCTCTGTAATAGGGCCATGGAGGCGTTGCTCCACAGCTTCGGGCACTGATGCACCAGGACCGCCTGATGCATTCCCCAACAAGCTCAAAGCAGCCGGGCGCGCCTCTGGAGTGGGAGACTTTTCGCATTCATTCATTTTGCTCCTTATGCTCTGCATCTGTAATCAGACACGTTCTTTTCTTAAATGTTCTTCCGCACACTTCTATTGCGTGACGGAGCGTGTCACGGGCAGCACGTCGTTTCAACTGAAACCCGGCGAATCACGTTTACGCGCGCGCTGACAAGATCGGTCCCCAGACTGGGCGAGGCAGGGGGCGACTCGCCTGCATCCCCGGAACGGCGCCGTCCCCGGAGGCGATGCCTAGCGAGTGCTGTTTTTCATCCCCGGGGCACCATCGCGCACGCCGATTGCAGGGGAGTGTCAACGGAGTTTGGTCAGGTCGAGCCTGGTCGTTGGGTGCGGTGCCCGTACTGGCAGCAGTGAGGTTGATGGGATGCAGCACGACTTGAGTTCATGAACCGTTTCTGCCGTAATTGTGCCGCCGAGCCAATTTGTGAGGGTGTTCGTCGGACGAAGTCATTCAGGCTGGCCAAGAACCGGCTGAGTTCCTACCATGATGCCTCGCCGCTGCTCAGCGGGCGCACAGCGGACGATTTTTGTCGCAAGGACAGCAGGAGAAAAGGGCAGGCTACAGGGAGATCCCGTATTTCTTGGCGGCTTTCTTCAATTGCTCCAGTGCCGTGCCAAAGTCCCCTCTCTTAACGAATTGCTCGAATTTTTCGCAGGCTTCCGGAGCGAACGCAGAGCGAAATGTGGCGCGGTTGGCCTTCAGGCAGTCTTTCGCGCCTGGATCCTGATCGGCGAGCAGGGGCAGAATCTCGTTCACCGCCTTGCGCAGTTGCGCGGGATTCACCGGAGGCGGGGCCGGCAACCGGCGGGCTGGCGCCGGTTTGCTTTCCTTCGATTTCAACACGGGTTTGAGGTCGGCAACGAGATCGCGCACGACTTTCTCCAACTCCTCCCAGCGTGACTCAATTCCTGCCGGATCAGGCTGCTCGCGGACGGCGCGCGCCAAGGCCGCCGCGGCGCTCTCCACTGCGCTCGCCCCAATGTCCCCTGCCGATGTTTTCAACGACCGCACCATCCGCTCAGCCGCAGCCAAATCGCCTTGCAGGAGAGCCTCGCGGATCTTTTCGGGCGCGCCGGCGTGCTGTTCAACGAAGTGCTGAAGCGCTTTGAAGTAAACCTTGGGGTCGGCGCCCACGCGCGCGAGGCCGTCTGCCGCAGCGAGTCCTTCGATCACGGGAAGGTCCAGAGGAGCAGCCGTCGTTGCGGAGTGGTTTTCCATGCCAGCGCTCGCAGCTTGAGGCTCGGACTGCGGCCGGGGAGCGGTGCTCTCCGAAGCATCCGGCGGGGCAGTAACCTGATTCACCGGGCCCTCGGCCGGCTCTTCTAACTCCTGCGGCGCGGATGCCGCAGAAGTCGGTACCAGCTCGAGTGCCGGGCGACCGGAGTCCTCGGCCGATGCTGCCGCGCGGGAGTTAGCGTTAGGGTTGGCTGGCGTTTGACCCGCTTCGCGCTGCCCTTCAAACAGATCTATCTGGTCATCACGACGGACCTTCTCGCGTTTCGCTATTCTGCTGGCGGACTTCCGCTTAGCCCGTGGCAGCGACGTCAGGGCGCCGGCTTCCGCCAGCACTTCGTCGGACCTCGCGTGGGCGGATGAATTCACCTTGGAGTTGGTCGTCGCTGGTGGAACGGCCAATGGCGCAGGCGTTGCAGCCAAAGGCTCCCCTTGGCTTTCACTCGGAACAGGACCGAGCTCGGTCGCGACGGTTTGCTCGACTGGAGCAGCAAGCACAGCGATCGCAGGACTTGAGGCCACAGCCAGTTCAACAGGTGACACCACCGCTTCTCCACCTCCGGTCTCTTTGGGTCCCGATGGCAGTGGGTCAACCGGTGCCGCAGTCCGCACGCCGGCGCTCCTGGCGGAATCATTCTGCAGGCGCTTCAAGTCTGCTTGCGCTTTCTGGAGAAGAGCGCTCAATTCGGTGACGCGGGTCTCCGCCTTGAGCAAGCGCCCGGCCAATTCGCGGTTACGTTTTTCTGACTGGTTAAGTCTGGCCGCGCTGGCCTCAGCGGCTTCCGTCGCTGAACGCTTCGCGGCGTCTAGGCGGGCCTGCAGTTCGGCAATAGTCGCCTGGTGCTGAAGACGGGCTTGGGCGGCCGCAGCGGTTTTGCCCTCGGCGCCGGCGGACGATTCCACGCGGGCCTGCAGCTCATTGATTGCCTGTTGCGCTTGCGCCAGCGCCAGGCGCGCCTGCTGGAGTTCGGCCTGCTTGGCCTGTGCCGCTTCAGCCGCCTCGCGGACAGTGGCGTCCAGTCGGGTTTGCAGCTCACGCGCGCTCAATTCCGCCTGCTTCAGCTTGGTCTGGGCGATCTCTTTGGTTTCACTGGCCCGGCGCGCCGTTCCATCCAGACGCTCTTGCAACTCCGCGAGCGTGAACTCGGCCTGTGCGGCCGCCGCACCAGCTTTCGCGCCACTGCGATCCTTTTGCGTCTGTCCTGGTTCTGCGGTTTCAAAGGCCAGACGCCGGCTCTGCAGCAGGTTGGCCAGCAGGCAGAGCAAGCCGGAAACCACGAGCACGCCCAGCGCTTCGAGCGCCACTTTCGTCGCGTTAACCCAGCCGCCGCGCGGCCGCAACGCAAGGCGGAATTCGAGGTTTTGCGCCCGGACCGGTTGCTGCACGGCGTCCTGAAACGACAACGCCCCGCGCGCGGCGATGGTTACCCCTTTCTGCTGGGCCGAACCAGGCGTGAAGAAAGCGTAGTGGTAACCTTGAGTCGAGAGCTCATCGACCCGGGCCCGAGCCAACGCCTCCGGCAACCGCATTGAGACGGCCACGAAGCCCCAGAAGTAATCGCGGCCATCGCGCCCCCGTTGGAAAACCGGCACCCTTACCACGATGCCCGGCTCGCCGTGATCGATGGTCAACGGCCCCGTTACGGTCAGAACGCGCCGCTGGATGGCCGCGTACGCGCCGGGGCGATGCGCGGCGTCTTTCAGCACGTTAAACCCGATGGCTCGCTCGTGGCCTGCCCGCGGCACGACGTCGCTGACGACGCCGCCAGGTTGCAGTTCCAGAGAAGCAAGTCCGGGCCGGGAGGCGAGCAACTCCAGCGCGACCGTCTGGAAATTGGAGATCCCACCACCGCTCTGTCTGGCCAGTGAGCCCAGCACCTCCGCCGCCGTCAACGCCTGGTTGAGCTGCAGCTCCACAGCGGCGCCTCGCGCCTGGGCCGCAATGCGGGCGTGGGCCCGCCCGGCGTCGGCACCCGCTTTGGCCCGCCACACGACCGCTGCCAGGCCTAGCACAAGGCAGAGCACGAACAGAATCAGCACAGGCCGCGCTGCGAATCGGGCCACCAGCGGTTTGGAGACCGTCTGAAAAGCCGCAAAGGGGTTCATGGCACCCAGACCGCTGGCCGACGGCAAGGAGACCCGACACCAGCCCGGTGCAGCCCAGTCCCGGCTCGCGCAAATCCATCGAATCTCATTTCGCCAGCAGCCATGGACGCAGGATAAACGCCACCTGCCGGCGATGGAATTGTTTTCTGGATCGGGCGCCGAGTGAAGCGGGCGCGAACTTCAGTGCCGGCTTCTGTAAACGCCAAGAAATCCCCGATCGCGCACGTTCGCGGCCATATAATGGGGTAAACCCTTTGATGGGCGATGAGTAAGTATGCCAGAGGACAAACCAGAACCAGCCGCCCCGGCGGAAGCGCCCCGGCCCGCTTCACCATCCCCGGCCGGGACTCGCAATGGGGAGGAACTGCTGGCGAAATACAAGCGCCTGGGGGAGGATCATCCCTCATACCGAAAGCTCAAGGAGGCTCTGGTCCGAGGCCAAAGTGCCGGCGTGGCCGAGGCCGTAGCTGAGTTGGAGGCGGTCAGGAAGGTCAATGCAAGCCCGGCGGCGGTCGCCACTAAACCCAAGGCGCCGCGTTTGTTATTATGGATATCTCTCTGGGGAATTTTTCTGGCAGCCGCCCTCTGCGCCCTGGCCCAACAATACTTCAGCGCGCACCTCCAGGAAATCATTGCCCGCCACTCCCCCGAAAGCCCGGTTGAAATCATCCCCGGCGAAGCCATTGGCGGCCAGAAGAGCGCGGAGATCACCGCCCGCTTGTTGAAAGAGGTGGACGACCTTAAACCCGACAATTGCCTCTTTGTGGGGCACCAGCTCGCTAAAAAGGAAATCGTCGAGTATTTGAGCGCGCTCTCACAGATCGCCACCGTCAAGCTGGTGCTGGGGCCCGACGAGACCGGGAAATCCCAGCTCGCAGACTCCAAGTCACCCCTGCGCGAGTATCAATTCACTGAGGTGCGGGAAGCCTCCATGCCCATACGCTCCCAAGTGCTATTCGCCTTCAATAATGGCGCCCACAAGGCGCTGGCCTGCATCGGCACTTATCCCTACGACCTGCAGGATTCCGCTCGGGGCGAACACGCGCTGGTCGTCCTTCACGGGTACGACCAGTGCAGCCAGCTCTACAGAGTTTACGCGCCGCTGTTGACCAATTCGACGCGCAAGGGTTATGGCCGGTAACGCCCCGAGCAGCGACCTGCACATCCTGAAGATTCCGCTGGCGTTCTTCGGCCTCCACCGCGGAACGGCCGATCCTCAAGCCGTGCAGCGCCTGGAGAATTACATCGCCAAGCTGAAGAAGGAACTGCACCGGCACGCCCTCAAAGCCATTGAGGCGCCCGACTATTTCCTGCCTGAAGACTTTAAGCAGGCCCTGAGCGCCATGCCCGTTGCCTTGTTCCGGGTGGGCAACGAGTTTGAAATGCCGGTCGACTGCGCCGCGATCCTCTTTGAACACGCCTACCTGGCCTTCCACGCCTACCGGCAGCGGCCGCAGGAGGGGAAATCGCTCCTCGATATCCTGCAATCCAACCCGGAGTACATTTACCACTTGCTGGCGGAGGAGCAGAAAAACCGGACGCGCGGCGGGCCGCCCTTGACCTTTCAGTTGTCCAGCGGAGACATCGTCACCATCCAGGACCTAGAGAAGATGCTCCTGTTCCACAGCCCTCACTGGTCCATTCTGTGGTTGCAGCGCAAATTCAATGAGGCTTTCTTTCGCCGCATTCTCCAGGTGGTCGTCCTCCTGAAAAACCACGACCCCGGCTGCGCACACTGCCACCATTGGCTCCAGACGCAGCACCTTTCCCCGGAAGAGCGCACCGCCAAAATCGTCAAGCATCTGCAGATCATCGGCGGAAATACGTGGTACGCCTTCTTGACCGCGCTGGAACATCCGGCGGCCGACTGCGAGCCCTTGCTCAAGAACATTCTGGAGAGCCCGTCGTGGTGCTATAACTGGCTAAAATGGGTGCGCCGGGGCCCCCGCGAGACCCTGGTGGATAAGCTCCTCGAAAGCGCCCCCTGGACGGTGCAGTACCTGGTGGACCTCGAGCCGCCAGACGCCGGCCAACTGCTGGAGCGCTTGCGCCAGAAAAACACCAATCCCTGGTGGACGGAATGGATCGACTTCTACGCCCAAACCCAAAAATCGCCCTCCGGCTGAAACGCCGCCCAACAACATCTCAAGTATGGAATTGAATGCGGCCCAGATGGCGGCGGTCACGAGCGAGAGCCGCCGCCTTCTCATCCTGGCAGGACCCGGCACCGGCAAGACGGAAACCTTGACGGAGCGAATCGCGCATTTCATCGAGAACAAGGAGTTGCCCGCTTCCCAGGTCCTCATGTTCACTTACACCAACAAGGCGGCCAACAACATGAGCCAGCGGATCCGGGGCAAACTCTCCCTCAAGACCGACATCCGCAGCGGCACCTTCCACAGCTTGTGTTACCGGCTGACCCAGCAGGAGCTGTGCACCAAAGGGATTCTGCCCTCTTACAAAGTGCTCCCGGAGCACCACGCCCATCGGCTGCGCAAGGAGGCTTGCAGCCAGTACACCAACGCCCATCCCGAGGTGGCCGCATTGCTGCGCGCCCATCGGCTGCAAGGGCCCGATCTCCTGGAGTTGCACGAGCGCAAGACCAAGCTGAACCTGCAGCCCAGGTTTCTGGGGGGCACATCGGAGGAGGTCCAGAAACTGGAAACCGAACTGACGGAAATCGCCCAGGGCGCCGCCAAAGCCTACGCGGCGTTGAAGGAGCAGTATCAGGTTTTTGATTTCAATGACCTGCTCTACAATTTCATGCGGGCCCTGCAGGAGTACGAGGAGGTCCGCCGGCTCATCCAGTTTCAGTATCCCCACATCTATGTCGACGAGTATCAAGACACCAATCACGTTCAGGTCGCCATTTTGCGGCAGTTGATTACCCCGGACTCCTTTCTGACCGTCGTGGGCGACGACACCCAGTCCATTTACTCCTTCCAGGGTTCCCAGGTGGAGAACATCCGCAACTTTGCCCGGGACTTCCCCGGAGCGGATGCGGTGGTGCTTAACGAGAATTACCGCAGCAGCCCGCCGGTGGTGAGCTACGTCAACGCGATCAACGCCACCTGCGAAGGCGCCCTGACCAAGACCCTGATCAGCCGCGGGTCGCGTTGCGAGGTGAAACCCAAGCGGGCCGTTTTCATGAAGGGCACGCAGGAGGCCGAGTGGATCGTCAACGAAATCGAAGAGTTGGCGAAAAACGAGCAGGTGCCGCTGGAGGAAATCGCGGTTCTGACGCGCGTCGGGCACATCGCCGGCGACCTGGAGCGCCACCTGCAGCGCAACGGCATCCCTTACACCCGGGAAGGCGGCATCAAGTTCGTCGACTTGCAGCACATCCAGTTCTTCATCTCCTTTCTCGAGCTGCTGGAAAATCCTCACGACTGGCTTGCTTGGGAGGTGCTGCTCCCGGCCATTCCCAACATCGGCGAGCAGCTGACCCAGGTCATCATCCGCGACCTGCAGGCCAGCCAAGGCAACTGGACCTGGGCTCAGCCCCCGGTGTTCTCCCTCGGCCGCGGAAAGCGGTTCGAGAGCCTGATGAACTTCTGGCGCGACATGATTGCCGCGACGCAGATTCCCAAGGGGCCCGTCAAGGATTACCTCAACGCGGTGCTGCCCAGCTTCCGCAACATTTACGCCCGCTATTTCCACGTGTCCCCGCGCATGATCAAGGTCACCAGCGCCGCCCAGCTGCCTGAGCGCATGGAGGACCATATCGGGGACATCCAGAACTACATCATCGAGCTGGCCACCAGCCACATCGGGCTGGTAAAGGACTTCATCAGCGAGCTGGTGACCAGCCGGGACCAAAAGGAGGTGTTCCGAGGCTTGACGCTTTCCACCATTCATTCCGCCAAGGGACTGGAGTGGACCGCGGTATTCGTCATCGGCAACACCGAGAAGGTTTTCCCGTCGCCGGGGTTTGGCCTGGAACGCAACCAGGTTGAGGAAGAGCGCCGCCTTTATTATGTCGCGTGTTCGCGCGCCAGGAAATACCTCTACGTGACCTGCTCGCACAACTATCAATCCGGCGAGTTTCGCGTCCGGGGCAACCTCAGCCGATTCGCCGACGACCCGAAAACAGTCGGGTTTCTCCAGAAGGTCAAAGATCCCGGGCACGATCCCTTTTACTCGGTAAACCCGCACCGGGTGAGCGCCTACTTCATCACCCTGCCGGCAGTCAACAGCGCCAAACCGGTGGCGGAGGCAGCAGTTGCGTCCGGATGAACGACAGCATCCCAGTTACGGTGACGCGGAGTTCGCTCACGATAAAGGAGTGTCTGCCCGAGCTGGCCGACGCGCTGGTATACGTGCGCCAGAACGTTTCTTTTGATCAAGGCAACTTCCGGACCACGCCCGAACGGGTTTCCTACGCTCACTATGAGGCTCAGACAAGAACGTGCCGCACCTACCCCAACGCGTTGCACTTGGTAGAGGCGGCTGCTAACCGACTCCATTTGGCCCTCGAGATCAAAGATCAACGGTTGCGCCCGCCGCTGGACCTGAGCCGGGTCAACCAGGCCGAATATCCGTCGGACTGTTACCAGGCGCTGGAGGTGGTGGCCCAAGCCCGTTCCTCCGGCATTGTGGTACGGCCTGCTGGAGTCGGCACAACTCTCCTTGTCTGTGGGCTGGTGCGCATATTGCCCCGACATTTCAAGGTCTTGGTTACCACGGATGAGATAACGGCGGCCCAGCAGATTCATGCAGCGTTGGCCGAGGCATTGTCCGAGGAGAAAATCGGCATCCACATACCGCGCCGTTCCGAAAGGGGGCGGATCATGGTCACCCACCTGGATGCACTGAAGGATTTCGTTCAAGGGGACCTGGCTTATGGCGGATACGCCTTGCGCGAATTCGACGCCTGGATCTGCGACGAGGTGCACCGGCTTCCGGCGCCCAGCCGCATCCCATTCCTCAATCAGTTCCGGCCGACCTACTGCTGGGGGTTAACCGCCACGCCAGTCCGCGCGGACAATTCCCACGAGCTCAATTCCGTGGTTTTCGGACCGGCCCTGCTCGCTAAAAGCTCGGACGGCACACTGGAGATTCAGGCGAGCGAAGGGGAGAAGGGGATCGTTCCTTTGCGGGTGTTCGTGTTTCCGCTGCTGACGCCACGGCCGCTCGCCGAGGACTTGTCCTTCTATGAACTGACGCGGGCCGCCTACCTGCAAAACCCCGCATTAGTCGCAACGTTAAAGGGAATCAACTCCAACCTGCCGGAGGCGGCGAAGGTGCTGGTCTGTGCCGACACCGTGCGGCTCGGCATTATTCTCCGCAGACAGTTGCCGCAATACAGCTTCGTTCACGGCCGGCAAAAACCGGAATACCGGCAGGACGTCCTGAAACGGCTGCGCGCTGGCGAAATACGCCGCGTCCTGTGCGCCGATATCTGGAGCGAAGGCATTGACGTGCCCGACTTGGATTACGTCATCGACTGCTCCGCCAAGCGATTGCCCAGCCTGATCATTCCGCGCGCCGGACGCGCAAACCGCAATGCCGAAGGCCAGCGCCGCGGCCTCTACCTGATGCTGCTTTGTCTGGGATCCCAGCACCTGTTCAATCTCGGCGTGGGCAAGCTGCAAAACATGAACAACCTGGGGTGGGAGGTCAGTTACATGTTCCCCAGGGAGGTGGTCGATCATCTCCCCTTCGAACAGGCGCCGCTCCTGCCGGAACTGGGGACCTTTCCCACAGGTTAGACCGAAAAACGTTTCCCCGCCCTAGAATGGATGTACGCGCATGACGAAAACGCCGCCAAACAGAGATAAAAAAATACATCTGTTTATGAATACGACCCAAGCACCGGAGACAAGCGACGTGGCCGACATGTATGCCTCGACAAGCGCGGAGGAGGCGGCGAGCCAGAGCAACCCGAATCAGACCACCAAGGTCGTCAGCGACCTGGTCAAGAACAGCGTTCCCCGCATCAACTTCGTGGAGGGTGACAACTGGGTGCGTTTCATCAACCCCTACAAGAACCCCTGGTACATCGGCGTGGGCTTCTACAAGATGCATCGCGGCGACAAAGTCGCGCGCGTCATTCACCAGGAACTTTTCGGGCAGCCGAACCTGTTCCGCACGGTGCAGATTTACCTCTACCAGAACCCGGAGACCAAGCCCTACATGTGGACCATGGACAACCAGGAGGGCTTCCGGTTCGACGAGCAGCGCCGGGCACTGCTGGTGGCCGCCAAGTTCGAGAACACCCTGGGCCAGTTCGGTATCGCCCAAGTCACGCTGGGCCGCCCCCCGCGCAAGGGCAAACCCTACCGCGCTTCCTGGGGCGATGCGCTCATCAATCTCCCCACCGAAAAGACCATTGATCCTATGGATCCGAAAGCCAACGGGGCTCTGCGCTGGGGATCCATCTTCGACCCGGTGGACGGGCGGATGGTCAAGTGCAGTCTCGCCAACGCCGGCACCATCGGCGTCACGGCCACC
>Ga0224558_1000648_pt1 | contig 40224 bp, 30 predicted proteins | sample 714S32024metaG_FD_180682 | JGI IMG/M metagenome (GOLD analysis project Ga0224558, IMG submission 180682) | Peat soil microbial communities from Stordalen Mire, Sweden - 717 S3 20-24 | ecosystem: Environmental > Terrestrial > Soil > Wetlands > Peat | place: Sweden: Norrbotten County, Stordalen... | reverse complement strand
ATGTTGTATGACTCCGCTCCGCTTCTGTCCATAAAAGCAATTGTACATCAGCGGAAGCGATTTGACCAGCCCTATTCTGAAAATTAGTTGGCTACTGGATAGCTTCTTACTTTGCCGTAGCCCTGACGCTAACTATAAGTTTGCCTACGGCGGGGGTGTTAACTGGATCAAGATAAATAACTTAACGGTTACAAGAAACAGTGCCGTTGCTAATGTGTACGTCTCAAAATACCTTGAAGTAAAGGTACCAAAGGGCTATGCGAAAACTCAGGGGACAGGTAATGATATCTTCTCTTTTAGCCGTGATAACGGACAATGGAAAATTTCAGACCTTGGTGGCCCTGGGCCTATTGGTAATAATGTTACAACGATCACTCCGAGTCCCTAGCTGGTGCTAGCCAGACTAAACATAAATTCGGGTTTCTTCGTTCCTTAGTCAATGGGCATGGATAGATGGTTTTCGGAAAGGCGTTATTCATGAGGAAAAAGACTGTCTCGCTCGCCGTTGGATGCTTGCTCGTGGTCATGACAGGCTGCAGCAGTAGCCATGGGAGTCTCCCATCCGCTCCCGCTCCTGCAGCGTCGGATGGATACTGGGTGATCATTTCATCATGCAGACCAGGGATGGTGGGGCAAGCTGGGCCGACAAGTATGACAGATAGAGTTAAATAACGAGTGCGAAGCGATGAAGTGTTTTAGTACATTTGGGGGCGGTTTTTTATGTGGAAAAAAACATTCCTTTTCTGGGCCATCTTCGCCGTCACTCTGCTGCCAGCAGGATGTGTCCGGCGCGCAACGAGTCAGCCAACACCTGTTCAACCGGCGGCAAGCAGCCAACAAACGGGGAACACCAAGGAGACTTTGCAGTTGTTGTCAATCCAGATGCGCAGCGAGACCACGGGGTGGGCGGCCACCAACCGTGACGTGCTCCGGACCACCGACGGCGGTTGTACCTGGCGGGTGGTGACGCCGCCGGCTGACCAGAGCGAATCTGTCAGTGTATTGGAGGACTTCGTCGACGCCGATCAGGCCTGGGTGGCGATCGGGCAGCGGGCTGAAACCAAGGTGTTCGCCCTGGTGTTTCACACCACTGACGGCGGACAGACCTGGCGCCTGACCAAGATTCCGCTCGCAAGCAGCGATAGAGCGCTTTATCAGGGCGCCATCACCTTCACCGATGACCGGCACGGCTGGCTGATGGCCGTGAACAGCCAGCAGTATAGCCCGGCGGAGCTGTTTGCCACCACTGATGGCGGGGCCATCTGGTCCCAGATCGCCAGCACGGATGACGGGCACCTTCCCTGCGGCGGGGAGATCAGCTTTCGTGATCCGGCCACCGGCTGGATGGTGGGCAACCTGGGCGGAAACGGCGATTCATACCCAAACATCCTCTACCGGACGCAGGACGGCGGGCGCACCTGGCTAGAACAGGATTTAAAATTGCCGCCCGGTTACCCGAAGAGCACCATTGGTATTGGTGGTATCAATGATGATTCCCCCGTTTTTTTCTCGAACGGTGAGGGCCTGTTGACAGCGACATACTGGCCAGAACCCCAATCCCAGAATGAGACCCTGTTATACTTCACGCAGGACGGCGGGCAGACATGGCAGAGCAGACCGCCGCTCAATCCCTGGGGGATCGTCGATTTCCTCAACGCTAACGAGGGCTGGTACTGGCCGTGGGAGCCCCCGGACAGCCCTACCGCTTCCGCCAATGCCCCTGTCAAGGGAAAGCTCTATCACACCGCTGACGGGGGCAAGACCTGGACCGGCATTGAACCTGACCAGAACCTGAAACACTTCCTCGACCAGGGGATGAACATCATGCAGCTCGACTTCATCGACAGCAGGACGGGGTGGGTGCTCCTGTCCTTCAACGGGAAACCACAGATCCTCAAGACGATGGACGGGGGAGATAGTTGGACCAGTGTTTATCCGCGTTGACCGGTGCCTCCCGGGGAGCGGGCTGCCGAAGCCCGGCCTTCAGGAGCAAGTCGATGAGGGGATGTGATAGCGACGGAATTCTTTGTCCCCAATGTGCACCATGAAGAAATACTTTTCATTCAATCTGTAATGCCTGAAAATACCTGACATTCACCAGCAAAGGAGCGATTGAGCATGAGAAGAAGCGTAGGACTGACCAGGACCATGTTTCGTCCGCCGACGGATTACTACTGCGAGGCTGTGGATCCCGTTGACGAGCAACTGTGCGCCCTGATCGCCAAGCGCAAGGATGTGTCCGGGAATAACCCCGGGTTTCCGGGTGTTGACCGCATTGCGGCCTGGTGTGAGCGCTACGGGTTGAATGAGCAGATGATCTGGCACGTATATAACCAGCTTTACCATGAAGACCGATTCCAACCTCCGCCGGTGCCCACCGGGTTCCGCCGCTTTGTTCCCATCGTCAAGTTCGTCAAGCTGGACGGCTTGCTCTACGCGGTCACCCATATGAAGCAGTACGCCAATGCGAGCGTGGTCAACATCGAAGTATCGCTGGGTGACGATGAAGAAGAAACCGTAGAGATTGCCCATGCCCGGATGGATTTGTCCCTTGGCCCTGCTTATACCTGTTGGCAGGAATCGGGATGCGGAGGCAGCAAAGGCATGCATTACGGTTTTACGGTGGCCCCGCCGTTACCGGACGACGTCGCGGCAGTGGAGTTTTCCCTGCAGATCACCCCTTTCCCGGATATGCCCGCTAGGCCTAGAGTCTCGCTCAAGGCGGCTGTAGTGGTCATTAAATGAGGACCGTCCGGGATGTCCAATGATCTCTATCCGCCAGAGCCTCAATTGTGTAATACCTGCATTTAATCAATCTGTTGATCTTGTGGGGGCAAAGACAGATTTATGGGGTGAAATCGATATGACGAAACTGTCAAGAAGAGGAATAGCTTCGATTTTGCTATTGATCTTCGCCTTTCTAATTGACGTGAGTGCTCCATCTGGATTCTCGCTTGGCGATAAGCTATTTAACCTGGTTGGCTTACCAGCGTGGTCAAACGGTCAAAGTGGGCTGCGCTATCCTGCAATTTTAGCGCTGTGTTTGTTCGTGATAGGAGCAATTTGGGTTGGAAGAGAGCTGGGTGGCAAGGGCCTGCTAGTTTTGATTATTGCATGCGGATTGTTGTTGCCCAAGGCTGTATCCTGGAGTGAAGCCATCTACTATAAAGCACATTCTGGCATCTGGGCCATTGATTATGATCCTCGCAACAGCCGGATAGATTATGCCAGCGAAACAGATAACCATACTTTGGCAGTCTCAGGCCAACTCGCTCTGAACAATTACGGAGGTGGCCCGGTCACTTTTGGCATCAAGGTATTGGACGACACGCTGCCGCCGGGTGAAGTGATCTTTCCGAAAGGGATAATATTGAATGGGGAAGATGGCGCAAAAAAATCGGAGCAGTTCACATTAGAACCTGGCGAAAGGCGAAGCATTGATGTGCATACAATCTCATTCACGGAAGCAAATTTCCAGGATCTGAGCGGAGAGCTTGGCGGTCCTGATTTAGTCTTGTTTACCGGTAGCGGAACAAGAATTGTCGGTCGCAATAGATAGCCCCTTTTGCCGCAGAACACGAGCGTAAGAAATGCTTTCCCGGCGAGTATAACAATTAGAGTTAGTTATTCCCGAGGGTGGGGTGATGTGATAAAAGGAGCTGAACGGCATGAGGATCAAGCCGGTATTGATTGCGGGCGCCGCAGGATGGGCGAAACGAGTACCCGGCGTGATCCTGTGTATCTGTATCGCAGTGCTGGCATCCGCAGGGTCTTTATATCTCTACCGGCCTGAGCCAACCTTCAGAGTGCAGAGCGAAACCTGGAGCCAGCCATATTTTCATCAAGTCTATGGGCCAGATATTCAGTCTCCGGATCTCACCCACTATCCCTTCCCGGATACAGGACTGCAAGTGAAGCTCACCAATCAGGCCGAGACGCCAAACGCTATTCTTTGGGCCGGTCTGATGTCGGATATGGAACCACCGACGGGTGCGATTCAAATTGTCTATAAAGATCCAAAGCGGTGGCCGAACGGCGGCTACCCGCAGCGCGCCGAAGAACTCCGCCGTCAGGAGGAACGCCTTCAACAGATAGAACTTCTGATGGCAGAGCATAAAATGAATGTTCCTACCATGAATGTTCCTACCATGGCAGATACTGATATATCAACGACAGTTTATGTCGGATGGGGAACACTGACTTTCACGGGAGTTCGGGGTTACAATGTATATTTTCATGCCGCAAACGGATACAACGGAGCAATAAATACTTTTCGTGACGGGTCAGCCGCTTTTATCAGCCCTCCGGAACAATGAGCGAAGACGAGGTGAACAGAATTTGAAGCGGTTCAAAGCCTGGCATATCGTGCTGGTAGTGGCGATGGTGTTTCTGGCGGTTGGATTAGGCCCCCGCCTGCTGCGCCATCTCCCCCTTCCAAGGTACCTGCCTCCCGTGCCCCTTGGCCCGAAATGCGAGGTGCCGCTGCAAATATCCATGCACGACGAGAATAAGAACGGCATTCCCGATGCACTAGATATAGTGGCCGGGGCGCGGCAGGAGGTGACCAGGCATACGCTGTATGACGCCTCCTACTACCAGGGCGGCTATCCGCCGGAGGGGCGGGGATCCTGCACCGACCTGGTCTGGCGGGCATTCAGACAGGCCGGCTATAACCTGAAGGACATGGTGGATCAGGATATCGCGAATACACCCGACGCCTATGGAGACGCGGGCAAGCACCCGGACCCCAACATCGACTTCCGGCGGGCAGCCAACCTGGATGTTTTCTTCAGTCGCCACGCCCTGGTTCTAACCACCCAGGTCCTGCCGGGGAATGTCTCCAACCTTGTCCAGTAGCAGCCCGGGGATATCGTCGTCTTTGGCAACGAAGGCCACATCGGGATCATTTCCGATCGGCGCCGCTCGGACGGCGTTCCTCTGCTGATCCACAACGCCGGGCCGTGGGCGACCGAGGGGGACTATCTGCTGCGCTACCCCAGCCCTATTACCGGCCATTACCGTTTCATTTGAGAATGAGAGGGGTGAATGTATGAAATGCAAAAAAGCGATGGGATATTTGCTCTATACCGTGCTGCTGTTCGGATACCTGTTTACGGCATCTTATCTGGCTTTTGCGCTGGCACGATACAATTCGACTTACTTCAACATAACATGGTTGATCGTCCTGGCCGTGCCGGTCAGCTATATAATTTTCGGCTGCTTGCTGGGGCTTGATCATCTCATCGGACAAACCCAACAGAACGGAACCTGGTCGGTCAAAACCGTCAGGCTGATCTTCCTGGGCCTCCCGGCCCTCTATTTCTCATTTTATTGGTCGCTGTATTTTTTAGGCCCCATCTGGAAGCCCATTTTGCCTATCTGGTTGCCGCAGCAGTTCTTTGCTATGGCGGCTATCGTGTTTGGTTACGTGCTGACCACCAGCTTCGATAAAACTACAAAAACAGAGGTCTCATCTGGTGGGTGCTCCTGATCTCAAATGATGAAAGCCATTGCATCTCAAGAAACCTTCGGGCACTGAGTTCATGGGATAGCATGACGGTGGGAAAAGTACCGGCGGTAATACTTTAAAAAGGACGGATGAGGCGAGTATGAAAAAAATCTTGGCGATTGTAGCCACTCTTGCGGCAGCATCCGTATTTGTGACGGGTTGCGGTTCGAAAGCCGCCCAGAACGAGCAGCAAGGCTCCCCGGCCCTGTCCTGTCTACCGTGCCTTTTTCCCAGTTGAAGGCGCCGTCGCTTGATACGGTCGATTTTGTCTCGGACATGGTCGGCTACGTGGGCGGCCAGGGAATCATCCTCAAGTCGGCGGACGGCGGCCTGACCTGGTCGAAACTGTACACATCTCCGGACAACGTGGGGAGTGTTGATGCCGTCGACGCTAACAACGTCTGGGCGGCAACCAAGGACTATCTCCTGCGTTCGACCGACGGCCGCAGTTTCCAGCGTGTCGATCCGGCCATCAACGCCGGCCAAAACGGTAAAGGAATTTCCGCCATCGACTTCGTGAGCAGTGACCAGGGGTTTATCCTGGCCAACGGAGTGATCTGGCGGCTAACCAACGGTGCGGACGTGCAGAGGGCCACCCCAGGAGAAAATGTTGATTCCATGAGTTTCGTCGATCTGAATAACGGGTTCGCCGCGGGCGCCAATATGGTATACAAGACAGGCGACGGAGGCAGGACCTGGACCAGGATCTTTACCGCCCCGGTTGCCGGGCCAAACGGGCAGGATGCCTGGCGGGCGGCGATTCGCGCCGGCTCCGCCTCGAATGCCTGGCTTCTGGTGTACGGTGGTGACGAGGGCATGAGCCAGACTGCCTATGTGGTGTTTCACACCACGGACGGCGCCGGCTTTATACCGGTGATGGACGAGGGCTACTTTTCCGTCGACTACCCGACCATTCATCTGGACAACAACAACCAGAATATCGGGATCCAGCTTGGACCATTTACGGTTTATGGCGACCAGGACGCCTTCTTCACGGGCTGGGGCGCTGTGCAGTTGCTGCTGACCCGCACGGTAGACAACGGGAAGAGCTTCACCAGTACCGACATCGGGGCGCATATCGACACCTTGCCGGATTACGGCTCCACGTTCGGAATCAGTTTTACCGACGCCACGCACGGCTGGCTGGTGGGAAGCCAAAATGGGCAGGGAATCATCCTGGACACGACGGACGGGGAAACCTTCAAGGCGGTACCCTGAGTCGAGCGGCACCATTTCCCGGCCAGTTCCCTGTGAACTTCAACCACTGCTCATCGCTGCCGTTGAAGAACATCCGCAGTCGCCAAAAGAGACACCAGGTTGAAAAGTGGTCTTTGGATCTGGCGCTACACATCGTGAAACTGCCCAATTTATCACGGAAACCTGCTGGAAAGTTAACCACTTTTTTTAGAGGAGAGGATGTAATGAAAGGAAACAGCGGTAGAAAGCTGATGGCACTGATACTGTTTCTGGTCCTGCCAACGGCGCTGCTGGCCCCGTTGAGCGTGCGCTCAGCAACGGCGGATACTGTCCTGTCCACGGTCACCGTCGGGTCAGGCCCACTAGCAGTCGCTGTCAACCCGGTCACAAATAAGATCTATACTGTAAACAACGACAACGTCAGGTACGCTATGACGGTGATCGACGGGGCAACCAACAGCACTGCCACTGTCGGCGTCGGGACAGACCCTGGCGCCATCGCCGTCAACCCGGTCACCAACAAGATCTACGTTGTAAACACCAACCTCTACTTTACTAACTCAAACAACGGCGGCCATACCGGCTCCGTGACGGTGATCGACGGGGCTGACAACAGCAGCGCCACAGTCGACGCCGGGATACTCCCTTGTGCCATTGCCGTCAACCCGGCCACCAACAAGATCTACATAGCCAATCGTGACAGCAACACCGTGACGGTGATCGACGGGGCGACCGACAGTACAACCACGGTCAGCGTCGGAACGGGCCCCGATGCCGTAGCTGTTAACCCGGTCACCAACAAGATCTACGTCGCCAACTCCAACGGCGGCCATACCGGCTCCGTGACTGTGATCGACGGGGCTGACAACAGCAGCGCCACAGTAAACGCCGGATCATACCCCCTTGCCATTGCGGTCAACTCAGCCACCAACAAGGTCTATGTTGTCAATAACAGCAACGCCTATGGTGAATACACCACGGGCACCGTGACGGTGATCGACGGTGCGACCAACCAAACGGTTACAGTCACTGTCGGGTTAAACCCCTTTGCCTTGGCGGTCAACCCGGCCACCAACAAGATCTACGTCGTCAACAACAGTGACGACGGCGACACCGTGACGGTGATCGACGGGGCGACCAACAGCACAGCTACGATTAACGTCGGTCCAGACCCTGGCGCCATCGCCGTCAACCCGGTCAGCAACAAGATCTACGTCGTTAATTGCGGCCAAGGCCCCGGCGACACCTCCCCCAATTGGGACGGCACCGTGACGGTGATCGACGGGACTGACAACAGTACCACCACGGTTCCTTTGGGATTGCACCCTGATGCCGTAGCCGTCAACCCCTTCACCGGCCAGGCCTACGTAGCCAACGAGGGAGACAACACGGTGACGGTGATCGATGGGGCGGCCGCATCCGAGGTGCAAAAGTCAATTAGCTTCACTGTTGGCCAGAACTCCTATACTGCTAATGGACAGTCCTTGGCGATGGATGCGGCCCCCTTGATCGCTGGCGGGCGCCTCCTGGCGCCGGTGCGCTACCTGGCTGATGCCCTGGGAGCCCAGACAACATGGGATGCCACCAGACGGACAGTCAGCATCCTCAGAGGCAACACTGCACTAGAGCTGGCCATCGGTAGCGCCGCCCTTAATGATAACGGCCGGGTGGGTTGGATGGACACAGCACCCGTCATCATCAACGGCAGGACCTATTTTCCCATTCGCTATATTGCGGAAGCCTTTGGCTACACCGTGTCATGGGATGCTAGTTCTCAGACTGTAACCGTATCCCAAGGGAACTAGATAGTTAGTTGCATCTCATCGATAATCTCTGAGGGATTGCTAAGGTTTTGTCAACAATTCCTTGACTAAATTAATTCTCTGCCTACCATAATATTGAGGTCGATCGGTCTTTGCCATCTTAATTGCAGGTACATTGTTAATATATACAGAAAGAGAGAACCGTTGATACTATTGGGTTCTCTTTTTTTAAGTCTAGATAAGTACTCATTGTCGGTGTACTTCGCCTGGGCAGCGGAGAAGAGGCATATCCAATCCAACCCTGTCGATAGTGTCAACACCATCAAAGAACAGCCACATGCACCGAAGTGGCTGGAGAGGCACGACCTGCACGCCTTGGTCCGGGCGGTCAGCGACAGGAAGAAGCCAAGCAAGCGAGACCATGCCATCATTATTCTTTTGGTTCATACCGGGCTCAGAGTATCCGAGGCCTGCCGCCTCGACATCGAGGATCTGACCATACGCGACCGTAGCGGTTTGGTCCGGGTTCGACAGGGTAAGGGGAACAAGTACCGCGAGGTGCCCCTAAACACTACAGTCAGAAATGCGTTCAAGGATTGGATCGGGGAGAGAGAAGGCGGCCCTCTGTTCACCAGCCAGAAAGGGAGAGGCAGGCTGACCGCAAGGGCTGTCGAGCAGATGATCTCAAGATATGCCTGCGCTGCACGTCTTGGAGAGGGAGTCAAAGTCACGCCGCACGTGTTGCGCCACACCTTCTGCAAGTCCCTGATCGACAATGAGGTCAGTATCGACCAGGTGGCGGCACTGGCCGGGCACGAAAACATCAACACGACAGCAAAGTACACCAAGCCGAGCCAACGCGATCTGCAGCGAGCGGTAGAGAAAATGTCGTGGGAGTAGTAGGATATTATCGTTCATGAGCTATGGTTTGCCGCCATTCTGTTTGGCGTCGATCGGGACACCGGCGTCTGCTGCTGTGATCAATTAGCATGTGAAAGAATTGGCCTTACTTGGGATCGGGAGTTGGTTTATTAATGCTGCATAGGCTGATAAAAAGACCCTGTTGGGCACTGGATGAGTGCCTGTAGACGCAGTTCGAGTGGAAGGAGTATCTGGGCGCTGTTGCCAACCGAAAGCCAATGGTGTGCTACGAAAAGAGAATTGGAGGAACTAAAGCCGGGACGTCGACGAACTATAATTATTTTTACTGATTAACGCTTTAACCCGGGACGATTGGCTCAAGGAAATTCGGCTTACTGTCTTAGCCCGGGCGAATTGTCCGGGCTTCTTCTTGCGTCCTTTATTGGAAACAAGATATATATTTCCACAACCTGAAAAAATGAATGGATTTTGGAGAGGGCTTGGGATTGATTTTTAGCAGGAGAGTATCGGAAAAAGAAGAAAATTAACAACAATACATTTTATGGTTAGAGGATTTTCTACTTTAAGACACAGACCAAGCCTATTAGCACCTAATAAAGCTCAACGAAAGGCAATAGCAATGGCCCTGAAAGAACTACAGTCTGCCCTCGCCCAGACTAAACAGCAAATTGAAGAGCTTAAACGACAGATAATAAAGACCGAAGACTTAAAAAGCAGAACGGAGACTTGTGCGCCAAGTGAAGGAGTTGCAGTATCTCCAGCTCTGGCATCTTGATCAACTTGAAAAAAACGATTATTCATGATGTAGCCCATCCCATAAGAAATGAGGCATGGTTGCTCGATTATTAACTGTATTGGGGGGTGGTATCTATGGACTCTATCGTCGGAATGGTTATGGATGCCTTCACGCGGCTCTTCCGCCCAAAAAGAAGTGGGATGATACAAAGGACGGATACGAGAGAACGCGACAGGCAACTCATGATCCGGGCAATTGAACTTGCGAGAAATTGCCATAGCGAACCGGGCAAGGTTTCTCCAAAAGTCGGAGCAGTCATCGCCCGTGACGGTCAGGTCCTCGGGGAGGCATACCGCAGCGAGTTGGCACCGGGCGAACATGCAGAATTCACCCTTCTAGAGAGGAAACTAGCAGATGAGACCCTGGCCGGGACAACTCTGTTCACAACTTTGGAACCTTGCACATCGCGTAATCGGCCAAAGATTGCCTGCACTGACAGGATAATCGAGAGGCGCATCAAGCGAGTTGTAATCGGTACCTTGGATCCCAATATTCAAATAAGAGGTCTCGGCGAGTTACGGCTTCGTGAGGCTGGAATCGAAATTGCCCGATTCGATGCCGATATCATGGCTGAGATCGAGGAGCTAAACCGTGACTTCATGAGGGAGCATCTCGCAAACGCAAAGAAACGGCGTACAAAGGCACAGACCACCGACCCCGTCAAACCAGGAGAAGTGGGCCCCAACGGCCACAGGATCGGCTACACGGAGAATGGAGATAAAGTCGAGTGGATTCCTGGCGAGGAAAATCCAGGTGAGGAGTTCCCTTTACTGTTGCGGCGTAACGATGGGGCCATCATGGAGGCATACAGCGAATTCTGGGACAAAGTCTGGTGGAACAGGCATCAAGTCTGGCTGGAGAAGATTGAGAGCGGTGAGGAACCACTAACGGATGTGCAGAAGCCTATACTGGAGAGGGCAATGAAGGCGGCTAAAAGAATAGAAAAGAAGTACGGCAGGGAAAATCTGGGCTGGGACGATTTTGAGTGGGGACTTCTCAGCGGCAGGATGTCGGCGCTTGCGTGGGTCACGGGGGCGGAATGGGACGAGTCCCTGGACACCTGATGAAGTTATCAAAGGTATTAAAAGGCCGGCATATGCCGGCCTTTAGTTAGCTTGGTAGCTGCGGCAAGGATGCTTTAAATATTTTTGCACTCTTGTTTTAAATAAGAAAACCCCAGTTACAAACTTACATAAAGAGCGTTTTCTTCCAAGTTATAATCTGCAAAGAATTTTCCATAGGTAGAGATATTAAACTGATCATAAAAACTCTTTGCTGATATTTTGCTCTTCTTGATTGGTAATCCTCGATCCCTTGTGGTTGGCCGAATACGAATGGTACTGGATTCATTGTCATAAGCTAGCTCAAGATATTCGGGATAATGAAGTTCCTCTCTGACAGGCTTACTCAATACGATTGAATTTTTTGAAAGCGATACAATTAACTTTGACTTTGTTTCCTTGCCCTTAGATCTTGGCCGATAGACCTCAAAAGACATTTTCAAGACCTCCATATTTTAAGATATTAGTTATAATAACACAATATAAAAAAATGTAAAGATAATTAGCTCTTTTTCAAAATATCTTTTCGTTGCTTGCTTGTTTATTTCTCATTTATAATAGCGAGATTATTTATTATGATGTGATCGTTCGGTCTCTTGAATTTAACCGCATGCATAAAAGAAATATATTTCAAAAAAGAATAAGGATCTTGCAGGAGCTTGTCATATAATGACGAAACATCCAATAGCAGCAATTAATGGGGGAATAACCAAATGGAAGATCTAGGGGTAATCGGTTTGATAAAGAAGCGCTTCGCAGAAACAGGCAACCCTGCCCAGATACTCATGGCAAAACGTGGGAGGACATTCTCTGCCAAACTCGCTGATGATGGAATATACGTAGATAATCTCGGCGATCAACCATTTCTTACGTGGGCAGTATTTACTGAATCGTTACTCCTTCTCGAGAAAATGAACGGAAAGGTCATAAAAGGAAACGCAATGAACTTTAGGCTCGGTGAGCTGGGCTTGCAGGTTGACTCTCTTGAAGGCCATATAGCCCATAAGGTTTATCAGAAGGACTTGGGTGACTCCGTATTTCGGAGAATAACGCCCGTCGCCGGCATTCTGGTATGGGCAGAGATCTGCGCTTCTGAACCTGGAGAACTAAAACTTGATATAAAAAATTCAAAGGCACAAAAGAAGAAATGCTAGAGGAAAAAAGACATGAAAATTGCTGATTTTTTAATGCGCTATAATATCCGAGCCCCCCAGTTAATGTGGTTTTTTGGAGCCGGTACATCTTCTGCGTCTGGGATTAAAACGGCTAAAGATATGATTTGGGATTTTAAAAGGAGACTATACTGTACACAGCAGCGCATTTCGTTAGCTTTGTGTTCAGATATAGGGGATCCAGTTCTCCGTTCAAGGCTTCAAAGTTACTTTAATTCTATTACCGGTTATCCTCCTGAAAACGATCTCGATGAGTATGCCTTTTATTTTGGAGTTGCTTTTCCTCAGGAATCTGATAGAAGACGCTATCTCGATTTAATAGTATCGAGTGCAAGTCCTTCATACGGCCATTTTGTTCTAGCGTCATTATTAAAAGCGGGTAAAGCTAAAATAGTCTGGACTACTAATTTCGATAGAATGATTGAGGATGCAACAACACAGATGCTTGGAGGTACTAGCGGGCTTGTTACTGCTTCGCTGGATGGACCTGGCATTGCAATGGAAGCGATTAATGAAGGTCGCTGGCCATTAATTGCTAAAATTCACGGTGATTTTCAATCACGAAGATTGAAGAATACAGTGGAAGAACTACAGAATCAGGATTCTCAAATAAGGTATGCTCTTATAGAAGCGTGTAAACGATTTGGATTGGTTGTAATCGGTTATAGCGGACGCGATATTTCGGTAATGGAAGCTTTGAAGCAAACTGTCGATCAAGACAACGGTTTTCCGGCAGGGTTATTCTGGCTTCATCATTCTGGAGATGATTGCTTGCCACTAGTTACTGATCTTATAGATTATGCTTCTTCGAAAGGAATCGATGCGCATATTATTAACATTGAAACGTTTGATGAACTTATGGGGGACATTCTTTTACAGTTGCCTGATCTTAAGGCTGAAGTAGAGAGTTATATAAAAGTCCAACCCGTTAGAATATCTTATGCACCCATTCCCGATCCGGATGGATCTTTTCCGGTGATACGCCTAAATGCTTTACCCATACTATCCTATCCTACAATATGTCGGCGTTTTGAGTGTAACATTGGCGGCACACAAGAGGTATATAAAGCAATTAAACAGTCAGAAGCTAATGTCATTGCGTCTAGACGTAGCCTGGGAGTAATTGCCTTCGGAAGCGATAACGAGGTCAAAAAAGCTTTTGATCCATACCATATTACTTCTTTTGATATTCATGCAATTGACCCATCCAGATTGCGCTATGAGTCTGCAGAGCATGGAATGCTCCTGGATGCTTTATGCAGGGCACTTAGGCATGATCGCCCCGTAATTGTTGAGAGAAGAGGGCATACCTATTTTATGGCGATTGATATCAAGCAATTATCAAATACAATTTTAAATAAGCTCCATACAGCTTTAAGAACATTAGGCGGCAAAGTGCCACAAACAAATTTAAATTGGACAGAGGCTATTCGTATTCATCTTCAATATAGGCTGGATCGATTATGGTTACTTTTTGAGCCAACAATCATGGTGGATAAGACTGAGAACGATCTTGAACATAATATAGCTAAAGAATTTATAAGAAACCGCTTGGTTACGAGGTACAATAGTATGTGGAATCAGCTATATGATGCATGGACAGACATACTAACTAATGGTCAAAACGAATGTGAAATCCGTACATTTGGAATAAGCGATGGTATTGATGCGGTATTTAAGATTAGTAAAATAACGGCTTATAGCATGAGGGAGGTTGTTCATAATTATCGCACAACTTCCAGCACATAAATGTATACCGGAACCGGAGCTTATATTTCATCCAGAAAGGCAGCAGGACAGGCATATCCATCCTCTTGTTGGTCTTGTAAATTATGGCCCCTATAGCCGGTCATTAGTTAACCATGTTTTGGACCCCATCCGTTTAGGTGTAATTGCTCCGCATGGGGGTCTCCAGGCAATTGATAGATTGCTTAATGAACTGGAACAAAGGCATAAGCCCAGAGAACGCACCCAGTACTTAATTGAGTACCCAGGATTCTCACGGGTATTCGGGTTGAGAGTAATTCGTCTACCAAATCAAGAATGTATTGAATTACCATCCCAGCTTGATCAGGAAATAATGAAATCAGAGCGCCCGAACATCTTTCTGGCTGAAACTATTACTAAAGCACTCATTTCCATGAGCGCCAAAAGAGATAGCTTTGATCTATTACTGATTTATCTGCCTCTAAAATGGCAAGATTGCTTTTACGGGTCACAGGATGAAGATTTTAATTTACACGATTATTTTAAAGCAATAGGCGCAAGTTACGGAATGCCACTTCAAATACTTAGAGAAGACAGAGTTATGAATTATGCTTGTAGATGTAGTGTCATGTGGCGATTGGGGACTGCGATCTATTGCAAGGCTGGTGGTGTACCTTGGAAGCTGGCAGACAGCGACCCTGATGTAGCCTACATAGGCATAAGTTATGCAATTAGAATGACTGATGGTACTCCAACTTTTATAACCTGCTGCAGTCAAGTGTTTGATTCCGATGGTGCTGGAATGGAATTTCTTTTATATGAACCTGATAATGTTCATTTAGAACGGGATAACCCCTTTTTAAGCCAGGTAGAAATGAGAAGAGTCATGGCTCGTAGCTTGGCGTTGTATCAACGCAGACATTCGGGGCAAATTCCAAAACGAGTTGTAATACATAAGTCAACGGAGTTTAAGAAAGAAGAAGCGGACGGCTGTTTTGAAGCTTGGAAAGCAACTGAGGGTTTAGAGCTTATTCAAATACAACAAAATGTCAATTGGCGAGGCGTTCTAATAGAGCAGCCTAGAAATAAAGGTGATCGAAAGGGAGTACCAAGCTTATATCCTTGTTCTAGAGGAAGCTATCTTCAGATCAGCGGAAGAGATGTATTGCTTTGGACGCAAGGAAATTCATCTAGCGTTGTTGGGGGAAAGAATTATTATAAAGAAGGTAAAAGTATACCTGAGCCGCTTTTGTTATGTAGATTTGCAGGCCATGGCACATGGGATGAAGGGTGTCGTAATGTCCTTGGTTTAACTAAAATGAATTGGAATAATGACGGATTATATGACAGATTACCCGTCACTATGGGATATGCTTCAATTTTGGCTAGAACAATAAAAAGGATGAATAGGCTTGCCCCGAGACCATATCAGTTAAGATATTTTATGTAGTTAAGTATTATCTTTAGAGGGGGTTGTATATAGTGGTACAGTTAGATAACTTACAATCAGTTTTTAAACAAAGAGCTTTCATTGTTCCTAATTTTCAACGTAGTTATGCATGGGGCGATGATCATCGTCTTGATTTATTAAATGATTTAGAAGATTTAAAATGTGTTGATCCTCAAAAGCTTCATTATACCGGCACTCTAGTTCTTCATAAAGGCAAGAATCAACCTCAACAATTGCATGGAGAATTAATCGATGTATTTAATATTGTTGATGGGCAGCAAAGGATAACAACATTAGTAATCAATGATAGAGGAAAATTATTAAGCCAACTTGAAAAAGTTAAAAATTATTTATTATATATAGGTGGCAAAGTAAGCATTGATGATTATCATTTAGAACAATTGATAAATAATGTAAATGATTCCTGGCAAGAGCTATTAAGTGACATTATGGATTCTGATGTAAATCCGGATGACGCAGAAGATCAGTTCCTACATTATCATTGGGTCATATATCCTGGTGAAAATTATTATGAAGATAATAGTCGAGATAAAACTTATGATATTCATAAGTCAGTAAAAAAGACTATTAACTTGCGCAGCAGTAAAAAACATCAAGATATATACGATAAGATTATTAACTATTTAGATAGTTTAAAGCCTGCCGTAAAGGCTTATAGAGATTTATGCAATCCCCTAAACGATCATGCTTTTACTTCCATTATTGATCCAAAAGATAGAGAAGAGATAAGGGAAAGGTCTTTGACCATTAATCAACTTGGACGAACGGCGACAATAATGCCACTGCTAATGGCATCTTATCAAATATTTTATAATGAGCCGCAAGGGCTAATTGAGATCTTTAGACTTGCTGAGAATTTAATATTTCGATTAATCGTTTTGGAAAAATATGCCCATACAGGAGTGAGTTGGACATATTCAACAGCAGCAGAAGTAATGTCTGGACAACTTAATTTAAATAAGACAATAGATAATCTAAAAGAGATTATAAATTATTATTGTCCAGATCAAAAATTGAAATCATCCTTACTTGATAAAGAACGTAATTTTTATGATTGGAACGGTATTCGGTTTTTCCTCTATGAATATGAAAAGGACTTAGTTGAGAAACAGAAACAACCTAAAATAGCTGTACCATGGAACGTATATTATAAATTAAGAAAGGAAGATAGTATTGAGCATATATTACCAAAAGGAGAAAATACATTAAAAAGATCTTATTGGAAGAAAAGATTTACTCAAAATAATTTTGAGCTATACAAAAATAACTTAGGTAATTTAACATTGTCTTCTTGGAATTCATCATACTCCAATAAAGGATTTGATGAAAAAAAAGGAGGTCCTAATGCTTTACCTAAAGAAAAAGCATATCGTAACTCTAATTGGTGCTATGAAAGGGAATTAACACAATATCCTGAATGGACAAAAAAGCAAATTGAGGAAAGGACCAGTGAATTGGTAGAGTTTGCAGTGATTAGATGGGGCATCTAAAGAGGTTATTGATAACCTCTGTAGATGATTATCCTAAGACAGTGATGAGGATATATTGCTTTAAAAAATTAAAGGGATGTCAAAGATGCTTGACAATAAATGGAGACATGGAATAGTGAAATTCGAAATACCTTTTCTGCAGCCGGAAGTACTTTCTTTGTCCGGGATCAAACCATTTCCTTTAATTGTTGACATAAAAAATGGCCCGGAGATAGTCCTTCTGATTACCGACTCGAAAGAAAGGGTTAGAGAATTTAAGGGTATAGATAAAACAGACTTTTATATGAAATCAGGGCTTGCAAGCACATCTTGTGGTCCTGTTTACTTTATATTATTTTATTTTCCGAGCCTTGTTACTGATCAGACGATAGCCTATGAATGTGTTGTCAATCCAAAAAGCCAAACTCAAATGGACATATTTAAGCAACTAGCATCGCAAAAATATTGGCATGTCATAGTAACCGATGAGACAGGTGAAGTGGTCAACTTTTTTGAATTCAATAATATATATGAACTGACAGATGCTTTGGAGCAAGTTGAAAACGTTTGCTTACAAATAGAAGTATCAGATTTCATCTCCGCGAAGGCTGAGTATCAGAGAACATACACCATTGAAGAACTATTGAATATGTAGATTGTCAGAACAGGAGGCCATATTGTGAATGTCTTCGAGCTTAACCGGCACCTGATTTATGACTATTCATCTTACATACGCAGCTTCATTCAGATTAGAGACGACAAAATAAGCAAGCACGTGGAAAAGAGTTTGGAAGAGGGGTTACTCTGGCCAGAACCTTTGATTCAGCTTAACCCTTCATTTGAATCTGGCGAGTGGATTGATGAACTTGTTGATAACAGTATGTTAAGTCCCGAATGTCGCAAGATCTTCCGAATTAAGAAGGATCGACACGAAGAGGGGAGACCCTTAAGACTCTACCGTCACCAGGTAGACGCAATTAAAGCCGCACAGGCCGGGGATAATTATGTGCTTACCACAGGCACTGGGTCTGGCAAGAGCTTGGCCTACATAGTTCCCATTGTAGATTATGTACTGCGGCATGGTAGTGGCCGAGGGATCCAGGCAATCGTAATCTACCCGATGAACGCCCTCGCTAACAGCCAGTGTCTTGAACTGGAGAAATTCCTCTGCCAAGGCTATCCTGAAGGTCAGCGCCCAGTAACCTTTAATAAATATACTGGCCAGGAAAGCGATGAACAAAAAGAACAGATAATCACAAACCCACCCGATATATTGCTTACGAACTACGTGATGATGGAACTGATCCTGACTAGGTTGAAGGACCGCAATATAATAAAAGCTGCCCAGAACATCAAGTATCTGGTACTGGATGAGTTGCACACTTATCGTGGCCGCCAGGGCGCGGATGTGTCAATGCTGATACGACGGCTCAGGAGTTATTGCGGTGGCCAAACCCTCCAGTGTATAGGCACGTCAGCCACTCTGGCTGGTGTGGGTACCTACGACCAGCAAAGAACCGAGGTCGCACAGGTGGCCACACTTTTGTTCGGTTCTATAGTAAAACCGGAGCGCGTTGTGATGGAGACCTTGAAGCGGGCCACTCCTGATATTCCTTTGACCAACCCCGATTTTGAACAACAGTTGAGAGAGCGCATAGAGCATCCTGCTAATTACCCGCTTGCCACTTATCAGGATTTTATCAATGATCCGCTCTCTATCTGGATCGAAACTACTTTTGGTATCACCAGAGAAGAGGGGAGCGGTAGGCTGATCCGTACCACTCCTCGGAGTTTGTCTGGCGATGAGGGTACTGCCAAAGAGTTGAGCCTTCTGGCCGGGGTTTCTGAAGAGAAATGCGTCTGTGAGCTCCAGTCAAGATTATTGAACGGTTATCAGATTAAGAACCCCGAAACAGATTTTCCAGCCTTTGCATTTCGGTTGCACCAGTTTATCAGCCGGGGAGATACAGTTTATGCCTCCATGGAGGATGAGCAATCACGCTATATCACCACAAACGGCCAGCAATATGTACCCAACGACCGCAGTAAGCTTTTATTTCCTCTGGTCTTTTGTCGTGAGTGCGGCCAAGAATATTACTGCGTCAATGTTACTTTAGATCGGGAAACCGGATTGAAAGTCTTCACCCCCAGAGACCCGGGAGATGCTATTCAAAATGAAGAAAGCCAGGAGGCGGGATATCTTTACTTGAATTCTAGCCATTCCTGGCCAGAAGACGCATCTGAAATTAATGAACGGATCCCCGATGACTGGCTGGAGAACCGGCCTGGCGCCCCTCAGATCCGCAGTAATCGTGTAAAAGACCTGCCGAGAAAGGTTCAGCTTAATCCGGCCGGACAAGAGGAAAATGATACCTTGATTTTGCAATACACCAAAGCGCCCTTCCGTTTTTGCCAGCATTGCGGCGTTTCCTATGGCATGCGTCAGACCAGCGATTTTGCCAAAGTTACCACTCTGGGATCGGAAGGCCGCAGCACTGCTACAACTATTTTGACCCTATCTACCATCCGCCACCTCCAGCAGGATGAAGACCTTTTACGGGAAGCCAGGAAGCTCTTGAGTTTCACAGACAACCGACAGGATGCCTCATTACAGGCTGGACATTTCAATGATTTCATCGAGGTTGGCTTATTACGCTCGGCGCTTTACAGGGCAGTCCATGCCGCCGGCTCAAATGGTATTGACCATGATGAGCTGACCCAGAAAGTCTTTGACGCCCTTGTCTTGCCTCTAGACATGTATGCAGTTGATCCGACCGTGCGTTTTCAGGCGCTGGCCGATACCCAGCGGGCGCTTCGCAATGTGTTGGGCTATCGCCTCTATCACGATTTGAAAAGAGGCTGGCGCATCACTTCACCAAGCCTTGAACAATGTGGTCTTCTGGAAATGCAGTATGCCTCGCTTAATGAGGTATGCGAGGCAGATGATGTCTGGCAGGAGTGCCATCCAGCTTTGGTAGCGGCCGATGCAGCGACCAGGCTCAGAATTTCGAAAGTACTGCTGGATTACATGCGCCGAGAGCTGGTCATCAAAGTTGATTATCTTAACCGCGAATTCCAGGAAAGAATTCAACAGCAGAGCAGTCAACGATTAAAACTACCCTGGGCGATTGATGAGAACGAGCGGATGCAGTACGCTGGCATCTTGTATCCTCGCCCAAGGCCGATTAAAAGTTATAGAGAAAATTTTTATCTATCCGAACGGGGCGGCTTTGGCCAGTATCTACGGCGATATACCACCTTTCCCGGGTATAAAGAGAGGATATCTCTAGAACATACAGCCGCTATCATCAGAGACTTATTGAATGCCCTACGGATCGGCGGGCTTGTAGAAGCGGTAGACCCCTCCGGAGATGGAGCGCCTGGATATCAGATAAACGCTGCGGCCCTCAGATGGGTAGTGGGGGATGGTACAAGAACTCTCCACGATCCGATTCGCGTGCCCAATGAATCGGCCTTGGGTAACCACCCCAACACCTTTTTCGTAGAGTTTTACAAATCCGTCGCTGCCGGCGCAAGAGGCATTGAGGCGCGAGAGCACACGGCGCAGGTGCCATACGAGTCCCGGATCGAGCGGGAGGAGAGGTTCAGGGATGGTAGACTGCCGGTATTATACTGTTCACCAACTATGGAGCTTGGTGTCGATATAGCCCAACTGAACGTGGTTAACATGCGCAACATTCCACCGACCCCCGCCAACTATGCCCAGCGGAGCGGACGTGCCGGCCGTAGCGGTCTTCCAGCCCTGGTCTTCAGCTACTGTTCAACGGGAAGCTCACATGATCAGTATTTCTTCAAGCGGCCCCAGTTGATGGTTGCCGGCGCTGTCTTTCCGCCCCGGCTGGATATCGCCAATGAAGACCTGATCCAGTCTCACGTACAGGCGATTTGGCTGACTGAATCCAGGATGAGCCTGGGGTCGTCATTGAAAGAAATTCTGGATATATCGGGCGATCCACCAACCCTTGCTCTAATGGCATCGATAAAAGCTGATTTGGAGGCTAACGAGCCCAGGCATAAAACCCAAGTGAGGGCTAAGACCGTCCTCGCCGGTATTAGTGAAAAATTGGCCAATGCAGGTTGGTACACAGAGCGTTGGTTAAGCGATGTTTTAAACAGGATCCCTCGCACTTTTGAACAGGCATGCCAGAGGTGGCGGGATCTTTACCTGGCAGCAGTAAAGCAGCGGGAGAGCCAGAACCGGATCATCGGAGATGCATCCCGGAGCGCAGACGACAAGCAGAAAGCCAAGCGCTTGCGCCAGGAATCTGAGCAGCAGATGGAACTATTGCTTGAAACCAAAGACATCATGCACTCCGATTTTTATAGCTACCGCTATTTTGCCAGCGAGGGCTTCCTGCCCGGATACAACTTCCCACGCTTGCCTCTTTCTGCGTATATTCCAGGCCGTAGGCGGGTTAACAATCGCGATGAATTTCTCTCCCGGGCGCGTTTTCTGGCAATTACTGAATTCGGCCCTCGCAACATCATCTACCATGAAGGATCCCGTTACGAAATCAACAAGGTAATTATCCCGGTTAGCTCGACAAATGATGATGGCTTTCCCACTAGTGCTGCTAAATTATGCCCAGCTTGCGGGTACCTGCATCCGATAACCGGGGGTGCCGGGCCTGATCTCTGCCAGCACTGTCATCAGATGCTAGACCCGGCGCTAAGCCCACTATTCCGGTTGCAGAACGTCGCCACCAGGCGGCGCGATCGGATCAGCTCCGACGAAGAGGAGCGCCTTCGTATGGGCTATGACCTGCGCACGGTGATACGATTTGATGATCATGATGGTCACTCTTCCTGCCAGATCGCAGAAGTGGAATCAGGCGGTGAGAAACTTGCCAGCCTGACTTATGCCCATTCATCTATAATCTGGCGGATCAATCTGGGCTGGCGGCGCCGCAAGAACAAGGAACAGTATGGTTTTATGCTGGATACGGAGCGGGGTTACTGGGAAAAAAGCGACCAGGAAGTCAACGATGACAACGCTGATGAGCCTTTCAGCAATCGCATCGCGAGAGTCATCCCCTACGTGGAGGACCGCCGTAATGCCCTGATCTACCAACCGGTAACCCCTCTTAGTGAAACGCAAATGGCTTCGCTTCAAGCTGCGCTAAAAAACGCTATTCAGATACATTACCAACTAGAAGATAGAGAGCTTGCAGCAGAGCCCTTGCCTGGCAGCAATGACCGACGCCAGATCCTCTTTTACGAGGCGGCAGAGGGTGGCGCCGGTGTGCTGCGGTGCCTGGTGGACGAACCACAAGACCTGGCACAGGTGGCCAGCAGGGCCCTTGAACTATGCCACTTTGATCCGGATTCCGGATTGGACATGAGGCACGCTCCCGGGGCCAAGGAGGATTGCGAGGCGGCTTGTTACAACTGCCTCATGAGCTATTACAACCAGAGTGAGCATAGCCTGTTAGACCGCAAGGAGATCGTCCATCATTTACAGATGCTTGCTACTTCCCATGTCCTGGGCGCGCCGGCCTCTATTCCGCGTTCAGCGCAACTCGAAAACCTGTTAAGGCTTGCCGAGTCTGAATTGGAACGCCGTTGGTTGCAGTTTCTCGAATCACACGATTACCATCTGCCATCTAGGGCACAGGTATCGATCCCTCAATGCAATACCAGGCCGGATTTTATTTACGATGATGCACAGGCTGTTATCTACGTTGACGGTCCACCTCACGACTTCCCTGAGCGGTGCAAAAGAGACCTCGAACAAACTGAGATCATGGAAGACAGGGGTTACCTGTCAATCCGTTTTAGCCATCATGACAACTGGGATGAGATCGTCGCCAGATACCCGCACATTTTCGGGAGGAGAATATGAGTTACGCAGTTGGTTCAATGGTTAAAGCCAGGGGCCGGGAATGGGTCGTCCTGCCTGGATCTGATGATGATCTGCTGGTCCTGCGTCCTCTGGGAGGAACCGAGGATGAGGTAACAGGTATTTTGTCCTCATTAGAGACTATAGAACCAGCGCAGTTTGACCTGCCAGACCCGGAGCAGATCGGAGACTACCGTTCCTGCCGTCTGCTACGGGATGCCATGCGGTTTGGTTTTCGTTCCAGCGCCGGGCCCTTCCGCTCTTTTGCGCGGATTGCTGTTGAACCTCGGCCTTATCAATTGGTGCCTCTCCTCATGGCTTTGAAGCTCGATCCGGTGCGCATCCTGATAGCGGACGATGTGGGTGTGGGGAAGACAGTGGAGGCTTGCCTGATCGCCCGCGAGCTGATGGACCGGGGTGAGGCGCAGAGGCTCGCTGTCCTTTGCCCGCCGCACCTGGCCGAACAGTGGCAGGCTGAACTGCTGGACAAGTTTCACATCGATGCAGAACTCGTTTTGGCCAGCACGGCCACGCGCCTTGAAAGAAATTGCGGTAGACAGTCACTGTTTGAAGTCTATCCTTATGTCGTGGTGTCTACCGATTTCATCAAAACCGACCGCCACCGCGACGAATTTCTGCGCTCATGTCCGCAGCTGGTGATTGTAGATGAGGCTCATACATTCGAATTTGCCGAGCAGGGCCGAGGATCCAGGCATCAGCGCTACCAGTTGCTCAAAGGGTTGGCAAGCGATCCTGACCGGCACCTGATCCTGGTCACTGCCACACCGCATAGTGGTAAGGAAGAGGCGTTCCGGTCTCTTTTAGCCTTCTTGAAAGCTGATTTTGTCAACCTTAATGGCAACTTGACGAGCAAGGAAAACGAACATTACCGGCGTCAACTGGCGGCGCATTTCATTCAGCGACGCCGTGCCGACATCCGTCATTACCTGAATGCTGACACTCCTTTTCCGGAGCGGGAGGAAGCCGAAGCCAACTATCAACTGGATGAACAATACAAGACACTTTTCAATCGTGTTCTGCGCTATGCTCGCGAGATTATCAAGGAACCTGGTACGAGCCAACACCACCAGCGGGTCCGTTGGTGGTCAATAATTGCTCTATTGCGTTCACTAGGCAGCAGCCCTGCCGCCGCCGCGGCCACATTACGCACCAGGGCTGCTGTTTCCGAATCAGAAAACTCGGCGGAGGCGGACGAGATCGGCCGTCGCACGGTCTTAGATCTCGATCTGGATGAGATGTCAGACGGGATCGACGTGATTCCGGGTAGCGATACCGAGGAAGGCAACGGGGAGCACCAGAAAAACCGCCGCCTTCTATTAGACTTTGCCCGCAATGCAGAACAACTCTACGGCGAGAAGGACGCTAAGCTCCAGAAGGCAAGCAAGTTGATCCGCGGCCTGATTGATGATGGTTTTAGTCCGATCGTCTTTTGCCGCTTTATCCCTACGGCAGATTATCTAGCTTCTGAACTGCGAAGGAAGCTTCCCGGAGATGTAGAAGTGATCGCCGTAACCGGGAACATCCCGCCTGCCGAGCGAGAAGAGAGAATTCAACAGTTATCCAAATCTCCACGCCGAGTCCTGGTGGCGACAGATTGCCTCAGCGAGGGCATTAACCTGCAGGACCATTTTGATGCGGTTTTTCACTACGACCTGAGCTGGAACCCCACCCGACATGAACAGCGGGAGGGGCGTGTAGACCGCTACGGTCAGCCAAAGCGCAAAGTAAGAGTACTTACATACTACGGAATTGACAACCAGATCGACGGCATAGTATTGAATGTCTTACTCAGAAAACACAAAGCCATCCGCAACTCACTAGGCATTTCTGTGCCTGTCCCGGTTGATACCAACTCAGTGGTCGAGGCTGTCTTTGAGGGTCTTTTGCTGCGGGAGGACCAGGGCAGAGAATATGTGCAAATATCTCTGTTCGATGATTTGCTGCAACCTGCCGCCCGGGAAGAACTGTTCACCGAGTGGGACGAAGCTGCAGCGCGAGAAAAACGTTCACGCACCCTTTTTGCGCAGGAATCTATCAAGGTGGACGAAGTTGTACGGGAGCTCCAGGCAGTGCGTGATGCCATTGGCTCTGCTGAAGAGGTTGAGTGGTTTGTTCGTGAAGGCTTTCGTGCCTGTGGAGCAACAATCACTGGCAGTATTCCCGCTAAATTTGACCTGAGCGAAATTCCCTCAGCGCTGAAGGAGGCAGTAGAGATAGACCAGCGCTTTGTGGCACAATTTCAGCTTCCGGTGAGTGATGGAGTTCTCTATCTCAGCCGTACCCATCCGGTGGTGGAGGGGCTCGGTTCGTATATTCTGACAACGGCGCTTGATCCTCTGTTTCCATCAGCGCCTGCCCGACGCTGCGGAGTAATCCGCACGAGTCGTGTAGAGCGCAGAACCACGCTGCTCCTCCTTCGTTTCCGCTTCCATATCGTCACCCGAATGGGCGACCTTGAGCAACCACTACTGGCCGAGGATTGCCAGTGCCTGGCTTATGAAGGTTCTCCTCGGAACGCCAGATGGCTAGAGGATACCGTGCCAGAAGAGCTCTTGCGTCTGGAGCCGGAAGCAAATGTGTTTCCAGAGCAAGCCAGAGATCTTGTTGGTAGAATTAATGATGAGTTCCAACTGTTGCAGCCATATCTTAATGACTATGCCTGCCAGCGTGGTGAAGAGCTGCTCAAAGCTCACCGCAGGGTCCGAGATGCGGCCCGCCGCACTGGCGTTAGCTACCGCGTCGAACCCCAATTGCCCCCCGATGTGCTAGGTATCTTCATCTACCTGCCAACTGTTTGAGGATGGTGTTGTTTAATGCAGATTAAAAGGAAATCCGTTTTTACAACTGTCACTACGGAAGGCTCAATACTTCCACCCGACCTATTAAAACGTATTTTGGATGGCGATCGGGAGTTGCTTGGACTCGATCCAGATGCATATCATCTGGGGAAAGGTGAGCGAATTAATGAAGCGATCAACCGTTCCTGGAACCGTCTTTTGGGCGTGTGGGGATCTTTTCAGGTTGGTCTAGCAAAGCTATCACAGGATGATCCAGCTACCACGCATACGCGTGAACACTGGTTGCTGATCCTGTTTCAAGAACTGGGGTATGGTCGTCTGCAAGCTGCAAAACCTGCTCAGATTGGAGACCGTAGTTACCCGATATCACACTCCTGGCAGAGGACTCCAATTCATCTGGTTGGCTACCGGATTGATTTGGATCACCGCACAGCAGGTATTGCCGGCGCGGCACGCATGAGCCCACACAGCTTAATGCAGGAATATTTAAACCGCTCTGGTGATCATCTCTGGGGGTTTGTCTCCAATGGACAATTCCTAAGAATCTTGCGTGATAATATCAGCCTAACCAGGCAGGCTCATGTAGAATTTGACCTTCAATCAATGATGGATGGCGAAATCTACTCCGATTTTGTACTCCTCTGGTTGCTCTGCCACCAATCTCGGGTTGAGGGCGAGCATCCGGTTGACTGTTGGTTGGAAAAATGGTCTCTGGCTGCTCAGAAGCAGGGAACAAGGGTGTTGGAACAGCTCCGTAGCGGGGTGAAGGATGCGATTAGCGCGTTTGGTCAAGGTTTTCTAGCCCACCCTGCCAATAGGGAGTTACGGGAAAAACTATATTCGGGCAGATTGACCGCCCAGGACTTCTATCGCCAGCTTCTGCGCCTGGTATACAGACTGATATTTCTCTTCGTTGCCGAGGAACGGGATCTACTACTCGATCCAGAAGCGTCGAGTTTGTCCAGGCAGCGTTATCTGTCCTACTATTCAACAGCCAGGATTAGACACCTGGGGGAGCGCCGCCGCGGTACTCAGCATGATGACCTCTATCGTGGCTTGCGGGTGATCATGAAGATTCTGGGCACTAGCAGGGGCTGTCCCGAACTCGGCCTGTCGGCCCTGGGAAGCTGGCTCTGGTCAGATATCGCCATGCCAGATCTCGATGATTGCGCAATTGCCAACCGTGATCTGCTTGATGCTATCAGAGCGCTGACCTTGACCAGTGATGGGGATGCCCGCCGTCCGGTCGATTATAAGAACCTGGGATCGGAAGAACTGGGAAGCGTATATGAATCACTCCTGGAGCTACATCCGGAGTTCGATCTCGCGACAGGTAACTTCAAACTGGAGACCCTGAGCGGCAACGAACGACGGACGACGGGCAGCTATTATACGCCAAGCAGCTTGATTAACTGCCTGTTGGACTCAGCCCTGGATCCGGTGCTTGATGAGGCTGCCAAACAAGCAGATCCTGCAAACGCCATCCTGAATCTTAAAATATGTGATCCGGCTTCCGGAAGCGGCCACTTTCTGACCGCCGCCGCCCACCGCATCGCCAAACGCCTGGCTGCCATCCAAACTGGAGATGACGAGCCGGCACCGAAAGCAATTCGTTCCGCCCTTCGTGAAGTGATTAGCAGGTGTCTCTATGCGGTTGACGTTAATGAGATGGCGGTTGAACTCTGCAAGGTCAGCCTCTGGATGGAGGCGTTGGAGCCTGGCAAGCCGTTGAGCTTTCTTGATCACCGCATATTGTGCGGTAACAGCCTTTTAGGGACAACGCCTGCGCTCCTGGACAGCGGCATCCCAGAAGACGCCTTCAACCCGATTGAAGGCGATCAGAGAGAAGTTTGCAGGCAATATAAAAGGATCAACAGGCAGGAACGCAATGGTCAGGATGGCATGTTAGTTGACGACGCAGGCAGTCTTAGGACAGAAGTAAATGAGCTGGCACACTCTCTCTCAGCATTCGACCAAGTAAAGGATGAAAACATAGCCATTGTCAAAGAAAAGGAGGAACGCTACCGGACGTGCATCTCTTCATCCACTTATCTCAGAAACCGTTTTGTTGCTGACGCTTGGTGTGCCGCCTTTGTCTGGAAGAAGACGGACGATTTTCCCTACTTGATTACCGAAAATGTCTTTAGGAAACTAAGACGAAACCCTTCAAATGCACCGGATTGGATTTTGAAAGAGGTGCAGCGTCTGGCTGAACAATACCAGTTTTTCCACTGGCACCTGGCCTTTCCGGATGTTTTTCATTTGCCGAAAGCTAGAATGCGACCGAATAATATGGTTGGCTGGTCCGGCGGTTTTGATGTGGTGTTGGGCAACCCACCTTGGGAGCGAGTTAAACTTCAGGAGAAAGAGTGGTTTACCAGCCGTTCGCCCGATATTGCCAACGCTCCCAATGCTGCTGTCAGACGTCGGTTGATCGAAGCATTGGCTGAAGATGACCCCGATCTCTACCGATCATTTCTCGACGACCGTCGCAAAGCTGAAGGTGAGAGCTATCTGATTCGCAACACTGGGCGCTTTCCGCTATGTGGCCGTGGTGATGTCAATACATACGCCGTATTTGCCGAAATCATGCGGATGCTGATGAACCCAACCGGCAGGGCCGGTTGCATCGTGCCTTCAGGGATTGCCACTGATGACACCACTAAGTTTTTCTTCCAAGATATTATGGACCGGCAGTCATTGGTCAGCCTCTATGACTTTGAGAACCGTGAAGCCATTTTTCCTGGAGTGCATAGAAGCTACAAGTTTTGCCTTCTTACTCTGACCGGTTCAGCACATCCATCCATCAAGGGCGCGGATTTTATTTTCTTTGCTCATAAGACAGACGACCTATCGGATCCGGAGCGAAGGTTTGCCCTAAATAAAGATGACCTAGCCTTGATGAACCCGAATACACATACATGCCCCATTTTCCGCTCCTGGCATGACGCCGAGATCACCCATATGATATACAGCCGTGTGCCGGTTCTTATCAAGGATGGAACTCCAGAGGAGAATCCTTGGGGCGTGAGATTTGTTAGAATGATTGATATGGCCAATGATTCACAGCTATTCTGTACCCGCCAGGGGTTAGAGGCTAATGGTTTTCATCTTGAAGGCAATATCTTTTATCAGGATGAAGAAAAATGCTTACCGCTTTATGAGGCAAAGATGATTGATCAATACGATCATCGTGCTTCAAAAGTTGTTATTAGTGAAACTGCGACCATTCGTCAAGGTCAGCCTGAAGACTTAACTCTTGCTGAACATCAATCCCCAGAATGTTTACCATTACCAAGATACTGGGTATCTGAAAAAGACATTCAAGATACTATACCTGCTGGCTACAATGATAAATGGTTTCAAGGCTTTGCTGATGTAACGAGCGCAACCAATCATCGAACGATGATCACTACCATAATACCTAAAGTGGCGGTTGGCCATACCCTACCATTAATCATTTTTCCGGAGAACATGCCAGGCACAAAGGCCGCATTTTTAGTTTCAATAATGAATTCTTATATTTTTGACTATGTTGGTAGGCAGAAGCTTGGAGGTATTCATTATACCTATTTTATACTAAAACAACTTCCAATATTTCCACCTAACCTTATTTCAAAAAGTTGTCCTTGGTTTTTACAAAGTTCAATAGATACTTGGATATGCTCACGTGTGATTGAATTAATTTTTATCTCTTGGGATTTAAAAGAGTTCGCTAAAGATTGTGGTTATTCCGGGAATCCTTTCTGCTGGAACGAGGAGCGACGGTTTCTAATTTGCTGTGAGCTGGATGCGGCCTACTTCCATCTTTATGGTATAAATCGTGAAGCTGTCGATTATATCATGGAAACCTTCCCGATAGTGAAACGTAAAGATGTGGATGCATATGGTACATATCGTACCAAGGAGCAGATCCTGGAGATATATGAACAGATGGCAAACGCTGTGGAGACGGGAAAGTCCTATCAAACAGCACTTGATCCACCACCTGGTCCCCCAGCAACCTGGCCACCTGATTCTAGATCTTGGCCATCCCATATCCATACGATAAGCAGGTGCGATTAAATGCATGTTAAATCATCAATTGATTTACAACCAGTTATCATCCAAATACCACGTCCTGCAATTGAGAATTGCTATTGCTTAGGAGTCATGGAGATTCTTGATAGTTTTATTCCGCATCTAATTGATCACAATCGTAACCGTATGGAATTCGAAGTCTTAGGTTATGAAGAAGATCCTAGAGAAATCTATGAAATTCCTGAAGTGCGACAATTTTTCCAGAGGTTCTTTCAAATCTACCCTGGCTTGTTTTTCTGGCTCAACACACGATCCCATATGATGTTGCTGATGGCGATCTATGTTTTTAAGCCAATAAGGGTAGACAATAATACTACAATTTCAAATACAGATTTTCAAAAGTTCCTAAAAGAAGGTTTTATCGGACTCAACTTATTCTGTAAAAAATATGGCTTGGATCCTGATCCCACAAACAAAGCTATAAAACAATGGATGATTGAAAGATGACTTTGAACTTTGCAGACGAAACTTATTAGGATATGGCAACGATTCGTGATTATTTCGCCATAAGACAGTTATTGCCAGCCTTAATGGTCTTCGGCCATTAAATCTGTCTGTGGTTTCAGATAGCGTAGCGTACGAAATTTAGGATTTGCGGGCAGCATCTCTATTTTGACGTTGCTTTATATTCCGTTTCGTGAGGTGACCCATCAAACGCTTGGAGATTTAAGACAGGAAGGATAGATAGCTGTAATAATGACCCAAGATCAAGCTACGTTACTTTGCCTTTTTGCCTCATCCTAATGCCCGCAAGCCTCGTTCATTCAAGAAATGCTTAGTGATAGCGATCTTGAACTTTTAAGGAGTTGTGTGAATTCAACACGTTGAAGACTGAACTGGTTTACTGCCGTCACTATGAAACCCGTGCTCAGGCAAGAAGCGAGATCTTCGAGTATATCGAGGTTTTCTACAACCGGTTCAGGCTACATTCAGCAATCGGATATGAAACACCGGAACACTACGAGAAACAGATAAAAGTTGCTTAAGTTGGTTCCAATAAACCGGGGAGTTCAAACAGCATGCTCCATGATACGGTTGTTCAGATTACTAACACTCAGGGTTCCTTACAATATAAGAACGATCGCAGTGGCCGGTTCGTGATTAAACCAGGCTGGTACAATACGGACAGGAGGGATAGACCATTTTTAAAGAACACTTTTCCGACTTAGACAGCAAACAAAGAAAAACCATGGGCGCCTGGATCGTACATCATGGCAATAAATTGCAAAACGTCACTGGTATTACCCAAGATTACGATCAGCTTGCCTTTGCAGCAAAGTGCGGCGTAATGCTAAATGCTTTGGCTCGTTCAGACAACACAGACATAGAAACAAATGTGGTTCATTCTTTAGCAAAAGCCAATGGGATATCTCCCAGGATTGAGCTACCAACCATTCTAACTGAGTTCGAACGGCAGAGACTAATCGATCTTGGTGAATCAGGTATTTCGATTCTTGGTCTTACAACCGCGGAAACATTAGAAAACACAACTACCATATTTAATGAAAGCAACCCATCTCTATGCGAAAAGATTTCTCTTGAAGTCTCGGAAACGGTCTCTGACCTCCCCGTTGTAAAGGACGAGTTGGCTGAATATGTATCAGACGTATATAAATTACCCAAAAAAGAAACAAATGACTTACTTATTCAATATGAGGAAATCGGCTTCTTTGATCATGAAGAAGTCTTAAGTCATGAACTATATTTCAATGGTAATTTATTTAGGCGTGAAGACATGGGAAAAGTTAACGGAGTACTGTCCTCCCTTAGCCCTGTTGATCAAAGAAAGACAATGGAAATATCCACACTAATGTCCGCCCGTGGCTGCATTCCAAAGACTGAAGCTTTTGAGATTCTTGGGAAAGAATTATATGCAAAACTTTGTTCCATTGGATTCATCGATGAAAACTCCATTGGAAATGAATCTGGGACGTTCTCGTTCGTTACTCGGCCAGCAGCCTTTTGCAAGTTTACCAACTCCGCAGCCGATGATGCCTTTGACTTAGCCAAAGCATTCGTTACGTCCTTGACGTATGGTATGACATTAAGCCGTTCTGGCCGGGGGCGGATAACGATGATTAAGGCTCTCATGAGAAAGCTAATTGATGGTCAATGGGTTGGATCAGCGACTGCAATCGGTCATGACTATAAAGTATTAGAGATGAAAGGGGTCGTCCAAGTAAGACCAGCTGATAGTGGCCGTTTCGACATGCGTCTCTTAAAAAAAGATGTAGGCAAACTTGCCCTTGAGGTTATTACTGAGGGTGAAGCCAGCACACACTCACTTCTCCGACTACCATCTGCTTCGGCAACAATGTATCACAGACCTGAGGATAATCGGGTTATAATACGAAAAAAACAATCCCAACCTCTAAAAAAAGGCATCGCCAGCTTACTCGACGATCTTCGTACAGGAGGGCTTCGCTAATGACGGCACCAGGAACGCTTGGCAAAGGGGCGGGGGCAGAAGAAGCTCTTAGAAATTATTTTCTATCTCAAGGCTATTTTGTTGTTCGCGCTGTTCCATTTAATTACAAGGGATTTGCTGTAACTGACGTAGATCTTTGGCTTTATATGAAGTCGTCCTCTTTGGCTTGCGAGCGTACTTGCGTAGATGTTAAAAGGAAAAAAACCCCGCAGGCAATCGAGAGAGTTTTATGGACTAAGGGTTTACGCGAAGTTCTTGGACTCGATCGTGCGGTTGTCGTTACCACAGACAACCGTAAAGAGACAAGGGAATTTGGAGCACAACATAGCATTACTGTTCTTCCTGGTGATTTTCTCCAACGTGTAGTGCACAACTTTAGTAGCCAGTCCGACAGAATAAGTGAGGAGTTATTTATTAATGAGCTTCGGGTGCCGTGTATATTCGATACTACTGTCTATTTTACGCGCTTCTATAATGAAGCCAAAGCTACTCTTATTTCGGGATTAAATTTTAACGGGTGTAACATTTTACTTAATAAATTACGATTTATCATCCAGGAGTATATTGCTTCTAATAAAACATCTAAAGCCTCTTTGAGGCTCCTTTACGTCTTAATGTCATACTTAATCGTAACAATTGACTACTCCTCTCGAGTTCTTATCCACCTGGACATTATCCATAGGAAGGAGATTCTTGAAGATGGTTTTAGATATGGCGAGTCAGGAAGGGAACGGACTCAAGACATTGTCAATACCGCTTTGCATTTACTTACGGACTTTCCCAGATTCGGTTTGATTTCGCCTGAAGAAATTAATAAGCAGATGCAATCTGAACTCTTAAATTATCCTGCTGATATTCTTGCAGAGTATTTCTCCAGACCAGAAATTCTGAAGCGATTATTCTTGCTTTCGCGTGAATTTGATAAATTAGCTTATTCCATCGATGTTCCACCGCCCCACGAATGCCCTAGTGAACTAAAGGGGATTTTAGGCCTCTTATGCGACTTTTTTAAATTACCCCGGCGCGATGTGATTTAGTCTTAAACAAAAGACCAGAAAAAGTGTCGAAGTTTCCTTTGGCAGAAGCCTGAAAGCTTAGAAGAGAAGGGAACATTATGATCTCATCATCATATCGATTTCCTAAAGATTTTACTGATGCAATGAGGGACTGTGTCTTAGCTATTTTTTGGCCTAAGGACCAGATTATATCTTTTCTCAAAAATAATGGGTGCACATCAAATGAATTAAAACATATTTCAAAATATAAAGAACAAGGTTTAAATCGATTTCAAATCATTGATATCATATTTGAAACATTGCATTCCCGTAGTGATGGAGGAATAGGGCAGTTCCGCGCTATGTTAAAATCACTGTTGGAGTGGGAATATTTTGATCCTTATTATTTTAAGAGACTTAATAAATTAAATGAAAATGAAGCAAAACAAAAAATCCAACACTTAAAGCAATTACAAGAAATACGTGACGCACGACTGAAAGAAAGTCAAAGAAAAAGGGAATCCATAAATCCAAAACAAACCCAATTATATAATTTAGATAGTTTACATGATACATACTTGGAATTATTTCAAGGTAAAATAGCTTCACCGCAAGAAAGAGGTTATAAATTTCAAAATATACTTTTAGGAACAGCATCATTAGATGGGCTTGATGTAACAGAACCATTTAAAATTCAAGGCGAACAAATTGATGGATCGATCAAATTTGAAGGTGAGCATTATATAATTGAAGCTAAATGGCAAGACAAATCTATTGCATCTGAAGCATTATATCACTTTGCATATAAAGTTGAAGGTAAGATGTATGGAAGAGGTTTATTTATTTCTGTTAATAGTTTCTCGAATGAATCTGTTGCTGCTCTTAAAATGGGAAAAGTCTTACGTACTATCTTACTAGATGGTGCCGATTTAATTTATGTCTTAGAGGGCCTAACAACACTTAGCAAAGTGCTAGATGCAAAGGTAAAAGCTGCCCAAACAGAAGGCAGAATTTATATAGATCCTCTCACCCTAAAAGATAAGTAGTGCCCCTCCCCCGGTTTGTAGGACACAGAGTTAAGATACTATAATTGATTCAGGGAGGCGCTGTGTCCAATGGGAGAGTCGAGACGTCACTACGATGAAGAGTTCAAGCGCAATGCCGTAGAACTGAGCTACAGAAACGGTAAAACAGTAGGGCCAGGTGGCCGAAGACCTGGGAATCAGCAGAAACGTGCTCTTCAGGTGGCGGCAAGAGTATGCGAGCTATGGCGATCGGGCCTTTCCCGGGCAGGGAAAGAGGAAGCGCGGCACTGATCTTGAAGAGGAAAACCGCCGCCTCAAGAAAGAGTTGGCTGACGTTCGGGAGGAGCGAGACATTTTAAAAAAGCCGCGGCCATCTTCTCAAGAACGCCGAGATGACTTATCGGTTCCTCCGGGAGCACACGGGCGAGTTCCGTGTCGGGAAGATGTGCCGGGTCCTCAAGGTGTCCCGGACGGCATACTACCGCTGGCTGATTAGGCCAGTAAGCCAACGCAAGATACAGGATAAAATTATCAAGGAACAGATCGTGAAGATCTATAAAGAGAGCCGTAAAACCTATGGCAGCCCCCGCATCCGCCGGAAGCTGAGTAAAAAGGGCATCCACTGCGGCAAAAAGCGAATCGAGCGACTGATGAGAGAGGCTGACATTCATGCCATCCAGAAACGTAAATTCAAGGTGACCACTGACTCCAAGCACAACCTGCCGGTGGCGGAGAACATCCTGAACAGGGAATTCGATGCCGGCAGCCCTAACATGAGCGGGGTATCGGACATCACCTATATCAACACCGATGAAGGCTGGCTCTACCTGGCGGCCATCATGGACCTCTGCTCCAGAAGGATCATGGGCTATTCGATCCAGAAGTATCTGACCCGGGATCTGGTCATAGAAGCTATGGAGATGGCTGTAGCTAACCGGCGCCCAGGTCGAGGCTTGATTGCCCACTCCGACCGCGGCAGCCAGTCGCCGAGCCTTAACGAACATCTACTTCATAAGAAAACACCAGGGTTCATGTATGACGTTCTCGTGTTAGGCATTGGTGGCCATGTGATAGTGCAGAATTGATAAATTAAATCCGAAAAGAAACAAATGTTCTTTTGCTAAAGTGTTGCTATTTGCTCTCTTTTTAGCCCGAAAAATAAGCAATAATTAGAAGTACATCGAAAAGGAATCCAGTCCATGCGTGATCTATTTACCATAAATGTTACTTGTTAGCATTTAATCCCTGGGAATTCGCCTTCACCCATTGCGACAACAGACGTTTTCTGTGGACGTTGGGATCAACCCCCTCTTCCATCAGGAACAGCAAAATCATGGTCGGATTATCTTCAATGCCCCCGTATTTGAGGGTCTGTGACATTATGGTAGAGGCCGCAGTGAAGAAGGCCTCGCCCCACCTGAGTGGGGTATAACGGTGGCTCCGATCCGGATCCAGCAGCCGTACCTGGTTTAAGAGCCGGTGGCTCACGACCAGGGTCAGCATAGCCACCAGGACGAGCGATTCAACGGTATCGGGCGCCCCGCTGGAGATCACGTCCAGCTTGTACAGGCGCTTCAGTTCCTTGAAAATCAGTTCAATACTCCAGCGCGCCCGGTAGAGGAGCGCCACATCCTCCGCCGAAAGCTGGTCCGGGGAGAGGCTGGTGAGATAGAGATGGTAGTCGCTGCTCTCTTTATCGAATATGCCTACCAGCCGGAAGGTCTCTTTCGTCTTGGGTGTTCTGGGATGATAGGTCTCGAAAGTGTCATCGGCATCTTTCTTAGTCCTGGCGCCCCTGAAGGAGACCTCTATTTCAACGTCGATCACTTCCCGTTTCAGACGGGGGAGCACATCCTGGAGCTTCTTGCCGGCCAGATCAATTGGCTGGCCGCGGTAGGAGCGCAGCACCGAGATGATGGTAGGATTGGCGGTGGTCTTCAGCCGGCTGACAAAGTGACCCTCGTTCTTTCTGATCCTGCTGAACAGTTCATATTTGAAGTAACCGAGGTCGAACAAAAGGATCTGGTCCTTGATCCAGGGACCAATTCTGATGGTCTTTATCTCGGCGGTCTTGCCGGGAAAGATACCGATGGTCTTGGTGTTTCCGGTGAGTCCGATGGCGGTGTGGATCTTGAGCTCGGCCTTGCTCCTGGCTCCCGGAAACTGTTTGGCTAATTTTTCGTGCAGCTTGATGATCGTGCCGTCCGCCACGATGATGTCCTTGAACCCCTGCAATTTATCAGACAGGGTGAGGCTGGCGCAGCTGGCGAGATCGGCAATGCCATGGGTTAGGCACTCTTTGAGAAAGTCGACCAGCTTGCCATTGAACCGGTAATAAAACGCCGATGGCACGAGAGTCTCCGCAGCAGCCTTCTCGTAGGCCCTTCTCAAAGAGGCAAGGGTGCGCTGTGCTCCGACTCCGAAACCAAGCACCAGAACCCAGAACAAGGTCGCCGGATCAATCTTTCTTTCACGTTGGACATACCCGACTCTGGTTGCAGTCTCTCTCAGCCACTCTGGGGAGAACATCTTGTTAAGTGTTTTTTCGATCTCCTGCGGATCAATATTGCCGGGAAGCACAGCCAATGTCGAATCCTCCTCATATCGTTTGGAGGAGATTTCCACACCGGGAGGGGCCCATTCCTGCTTGTCAAAGAACGTTTTCAACATTTTTAGCAAGGTGCTTTACCAGGGATAATGTGCTATGCATGGCTGATAATGGGATTATGTGGTCTTAATAGAACACGCATGGAATCCAGTCATATATAAAGCACTATAGGGATTGTCCAAAGGACACAAGATCGATCCCTCTCTTCGGCTTCCCAAGCCGAGGGTTGCCGGTGAAGAAAGAAGAACGGATCTGGTAGCAAGATGGAGTTATCCAGAGCAACACGAAGATCCAAATTTGATCAGATCTAGGCGAAATGACTGGATCTGATCAAACCATGAAAATTGAAAAATCGCCGCTTACGGTCATATTTAAACCAATTTGGCCGGTGTGGAATGGGGTGGGTTTACATAATGCATATTTCAAGAATCACCATTCCAACTGATCCGCTATCAGTCATAGTGGCTCACTGCTAATTCTGTAATCCGGAAGACTCTTCCCGTTAATGTAGCATTATCATGAGGTGAAAGCGGTGACCGTTAATCTCTCCAGCAATATTCTCCTCACCAAACAAGAGATCGATTGTATCAAACAAAGGATTGATAAGGCCGATCCCGGCGAGAAACGACGGTTGCAAAGGAGATTGAAAGAACTTCAAACTTTACAGTTATGGCAACTTAGCCAGGCGGAAAATTACCTGGGAGTGCAGCCGGCGGATGATCTGTTTAAAAAGATTAACACCGAACTTGACGCTGCACTGATCGAGCATGAGGAACTAATGCGAATAGCCCAAGACCGAGCCGACAAGGTCAAAGCCTTCGCGGAGGCCGGCGATCTGAGATAAGGGGCATGATTAACGATGCTGATGAGAAGCCAAAGCTCGCCAAGTCCTGCATAGCGGCTGGTAACGGCAAAGGATGGGAATTTACAATTTCAACTTAAAGCCGAATTCATCTCCCGCTTCTACAAGCGGGAGATGAATTCGGCAAAGCAATTGGTGCTCTCCAAATTCAGTGGGGGTGCAGACCCCCACTGAATCCCTGAGCGAAGCGAATTGCTTTTCACAAAATCCTTGACGCCACTCAGTATTTGGTGGATATTGGGACTGGTAACCATTGATGATAGACAAGGGAGACACAAGGATGTTAAAGGAAATTCACGAAATTACACAATCTGAATTTGCACAATTTAAGGCTCAGTGTTTATCCAATTTAGCTTCAGATAAAGCTGAAAATAATATTGAATTCAGACTCCATGTTGGCTCCGACAACTTTAAGGAATTGCAATACTATATTTTGCTTCTTGAGTCTCTAAAGCGGGTTAACAAAAGCAACGAAAAATTCAAATACAAAACAGTTATCGTATCAAACGCTACGGGCATAGAGAAAGAAAAGAAAAAGCAATGGGGGGAAGATTGGGGCCGAATCAATACATATCTTTCATGTTTCAGCGACACGCTTTTTAAGGAGCGTAATATTTTCGCGGCTGAAACTTTTGGAGAGCTACGTTTAACATCCTCAGACAAAGTTGATTTTAGTAGAATCATACCTCTGATACCTATCGATCTAAATATCTTTGAGTTTCTATCTCAGCGTGTCGAAGATGTATTTGCGCCATCAATAATTACGGCAGGAGGAAAGCATTTCAATTGTACTAAGAAAATAAAGATTACAAAACCCAAATCGGTCGATAAAAATGGAAAGGAACATGAAAAAACCAAAAAGAACTTCGATGTTTTCATTCGAGGTTTAAATTCTTGCGAGAAAGCGGCTCAGAATGTACTATATACTGCTTGCTTAAAGTACCTTTTTGGCTTTGATAAACGTTCAACAACTGATGACTACTGTGACTTGTTTAAACAACGTATTGATCACTACTCTTCTCCGGAATTTTTTGATAAAGTCAAGAATATTTCTGTCCTTTCTCTCTTAATATTTTGCGCATATAATAGGTTTAATTTATTGGACAGCTTAGATTATATCCAAGAATCAGTCAATTACAAGCAAATGAATCCAAAATATTCTAAAGAAATACTCGCCGAAAATGGTGTTTACCCGGATGATGCAGATGATGAATTCGCATTGATCAACTCTCAGGATATGGCAGATGGATTGTTACAGCTTATTGAAAACGCGGTATTCCATGCTGGAAATCCAGGACAACAAGATGGCTTTGGGGTTTTGAGTTTACGCGTGTATAAAGAGGGGCAACAGTCAAAAGAAATATATCTTAATCAAAAATACAAGTACTATTTTGATGGTCATGATAATCGGCATAGAGTCGTTCGGTTATCTGATGATGCTGATGGAATCGAACTGAGCAGTTACCAGCAAAACCTTTTATATACTCACAAAAATGCTTCCCAATTAACAAGAGCTGAGCTTGAAGCCTGTTCAAAAAACCGTGAAGAAATTGATGCCAGGAAGAGGGAGCGCGCCAGCTCCGCTTATTATCTTGAAGTCCGGCTTGCAGACAATCCCGGAAAAAATATGTGTACGGTTTTCTTGGATAATCATATGCATGACGAGCACTTTCCTTTTGCGAGTCCAGCAGAATACCGCGTCAAGGTTAGCACTTTCTTTGACCCTAACGTAGACGAACAAATGAAGTGGAAAGCCTTTAATTCAAATTCCAACAATGTCATTAATCACTATGGATTGCAGCTTTTTGATGCGATGCTTCAGAGTCTGGACGGCTGCTTCCTTGTCCAAAGTATTGCTGAGGAAGATAAACCAGATGAAAACAACTTTTACTCTTCTAGCGGAGATCAGCAGTTCGATAAAGAGAAACGGTACTTTTCGGGGACACAATATTCTATCCTGCTGCCGTTTATTACAAATAGTGAAAAGCCATTTTCTTTTATAAATACGAATGTTGAATTCCCTCTACCTTCGGGCTCATTTATTGTGAACGAAAGAAACGGTAATAAAGCTATTCGTGAGTTTTCTGAGCTGCTTGTGAAATTTAAAAACCGACCCTATAACAGTCAGAAAAGCAAAAATCAATGTATTTTGAGCCTGAGTAGCATTCTCGATAATTACCAACCAGGCGAGAACATAATAGCTGTTTTTAATGCTAATGATCTGTCTGCTCAAAATATAGAATTATTCGCCAAGGCACTCATACATTTTATTGCTAAAAACTCGACGCAAGAAGTTAATATTGCAATCAGTAATTGTAATGATGACACTTATAAGCAATTAGTAAGAACTTTTACAATATTTTATGATCGGACCGGCAGCAATGAATTAATGAAAGTAACTATTCGGTGGTCCCGTCGGTTAGAATTATACGGAAGTTTTTGGTGAGTGGGAAGAGGAAGATCTCTTTGACCGGCTTTTGCCGGAGCGTGTGGACATCAAGCTTGCCGCGGCCCTGGGTG
>Ga0224558_1000643_pt1 | contig 40382 bp, 33 predicted proteins | sample 714S32024metaG_FD_180682 | JGI IMG/M metagenome (GOLD analysis project Ga0224558, IMG submission 180682) | Peat soil microbial communities from Stordalen Mire, Sweden - 717 S3 20-24 | ecosystem: Environmental > Terrestrial > Soil > Wetlands > Peat | place: Sweden: Norrbotten County, Stordalen... | reverse complement strand
GGAGGACAGAATTCAGCGGGGATCGCCCTCATCCTAACCTTCTCCCCCGGGGAGAAGGGACAGATGTCGGACGGTTCTGGTGTTGCGAGGGAGCGGAGGACAGAATTCAGCGGGGATCGCCCTCATCCTAACCTTCTCCCCCGGGGAGAAGGGACAGATGTCGGACGGTTCTGGTGTTGCGAGGGAGCGTCCGGCAAATCCAGTCGCGTGCTTTTCCGCCCTGAGGCGCGGAGATTTGGGCGGTTTATGCAGGCTTGTGCACCCTTGTGCACCTTTTTCACCCCAGGCCAATCCCCGGTGAATAACTTTTATGAAAAGGCCATATACATGTCAGAGAGCGACTTATGCAACTTGTGCGCCCTAAAAAGGGCGGGGCTGGAGGTTTCCCGCGGGCCGGCCGAGCTTGAGATCGTTGATAATCAAGAACATGCAATCCGGCATTGGGAAGTTTTTGAGCGATGCCAGGTGTGCGCCTCGGAAGGAGATGCGCCCGTCCGGGGGAGAAGTTCAACATTGCCATTGGGGGATTCCTCGTAAATCGTAAACCAGGATGCGCCGTTCACTATCGATTTGCGCGGCCCTGGCGGCCTTGACGGTGGCGCTCTATGCGCCCGCCTTGCGCTGCCAATTTCTGGCCTTTGACGACCAGGCTTATGTAACGGAGAACCGGCTCGTCCGCGCCGGCTTGACGCTGGACGGATTCGTGTCGGCATTCCGCGTCACCACGGCGGGCAACTGGCATCCGCTGACCTTGCTGTCGCATATGCTTGATTGCGAGATTTACGGGCTGAGGCCGTGGGGGCACCATCTGACCAGTGTGCTGTTTCACGCGGCGAACAGCGTCCTGGTATTTCTCCTGTTGAGGCGCATGACGGGAGCGGTCTGGCGGAGCGCGTGTGTGGCGGCGTTGTTTGCAACGCATCCGGCGCACGTGGAGTCCGTGGCGTGGGTGGCGGAGCGCAAGGACGTGTTGAGCGGCTTTTTCTGCTTGCTGGCGGTTTGGGCGCACGTCCGCTACGCGGAGAAACTCAAATCCCAAACTGGAAATGGCGGGGCGTGGCGCTGGGCGGTGGTGGCATTGTTCGCCTTGGCGTTGATGGCGAAGCCTATGGCTGTGACGCTGCCCTTTGTGCTGTTGCTGCTGGATTTCTGGCCGCTGGAGCGGGCGCGGGGCGTGGACTGGGCGTCGTGGCGGCGATTGGTGGCGGAGAAGTGGCCGCTGCTGGCGTTGAGCGCGGCCTGGTGCGGGATAACGATTTGGGCGCAAGGCCTGGGCCAGGCGGTGGCGACGGCGGCGGATTTGCCCATGTGGGAGCGGATCATCAACGCGATGATTTCTTATTTACGTTATGCAAGGGTGCTGGTGTTTCCCTGGCATCTGGCGGTGTACTATCCGTTCCAGCATCACGAGCCGCTGCCATGGGGCGCGGAAGCGGCGGCGGCCCTGGCGCTCACGACATGGCTGGCTCTTGCCGCGGCGAGCCGGCGGCCGTATCTGGCGGTGGGCTGGCTCTGGTTTCTGGGGATGCTTGTGCCGGTGATTGGTTTGGTGCAGGTCGGAGGGCAGGGATGGGCCGACCGATACGTCTATTTGCCGTCCATCGGCTTCTTCGTGATCGTGGTCTGGAGCGCGGCGGAGTGGGCGGCGCGCCATCCCGCTGTCAAATTGCTGGTTCCCGTGCTGGGCGCGGCGCTGGTGGCGGCGACGTCCGCGGAGCTTCGCCACTGGAAGGATACGCGCGCGCTTTTTGGGCGGGCCATGGAGGTGACAGCCGACAATTACCTGGCGATGACGCTGGTTGGGAGCGTGGATGTGGAGGAGGGAAAGCCGGATGACGCCATCGCGCTCTGCCGTCAGGCGGTGTCGTGCAAACCCATTTTTCCGGAAGCGCATTTTTTTCTCGGACGCGCGTTGGAGGCAAAAGGGAGGACGGAGGAGGCGCGGGCGGAGTACGAGACGGCGCTGAGGCTGAGGCCGGACTTTGGGGCGGCGCATGTGATGGCCGGACTGCTGCTGGCGCAGGAGAAGGAATTCGAGCGGGCGATTGTCCATTACCAAGCGGCGCTCAAGAGCAATCCTGGCTCGGCCGCGGCGCAGAGCGATTGGGGGATGGCGCTGGTGAATCAGGGGCGGTGGAAGGAGAGCATCGCGCATTACGAGGAGGCCTTGCGGTTGGAGCCGGATTTGGAGGGCGCCCACAACAACTTGGGCATCGCTTATTTGCAAACCGGGCGCGTGGCGGACGGGGTGAGGGAGCTTCGGGCGGCGCTCAAATTCAATTCCAGCGACAGCGAAACGCGTTTTAATCTGGGTCAGGCGCTTAATGAGCAGCAGCAGTGGGCGGAAGCGGCGGAGTTGTTGCAGCCGCTTGCGGGGAGCCAGAAGGCTGACGTTCAATTTCAGTACGGGCTGGCATTGGAGCACCTGGGCAGAACGCGCGACGCGGTGAGCCGCTACGAGGAGGCGTTGCTGCGCAAGCCGGACTTCGCGGACGCTTTGCAGCATCTGGCCTGGATTGCCGCGACGGATGGGCGGCCGGAATCGCGCAACGGCAGCCAGGCGGTGGAGATGGCCGCGCGCGCCTGCGCGTTGACAGGACAAAAGCGGCCGGCGATGCTGTTGACACTGGCTGCGGCGTACGCCGAGGCGGGCCGCTTTGGCGAGGCTGTGGCAGCCGCCGGCAAAGCCGAAGAGTTGGCCAAAGCGCAGGGACAGAAGGATCTCGGAGCGCAAGCAGCCAGGCTGCGAGCCTTATTTGAAGCGGGCCAGGCGTATCACGGCCAGCCAAGCCCGTGAGAATTTCAGGGGGGCGCGGTGTCAGCCTATTTCTCGGCCGGTTTCCACCCCGGTTCCGGGTCGTAGGTGGTCATCTTCACGGCGATGGAGCCGGTCTTCGGCCCCAGGTTGCGCTCATAAACCGTGCCTTGCTGATTGACAATGAAGGTCATGACGCCGGAATTGCCCCATTGGGCGGGCCACGCCACCAGGGCGAATCCGGCAATCATGCGCCCGTTGATGATGAAGTTGAACTTTCCGCCGGGAGCGTGCGGCCCCTGGCGGGTGAGGATTTTGAACAGGTAACCGTGATAGGGGGTTGGCACATCCGTCATGATCTTGGATTCATGTCGGTAACCTTCGCCGCGGGCTTGAGCGATCAGCGGGCCAAGAGGGCTGATCTCCTCCCCGGGTTCGGCGTGCCAGTACAATCCGTCGTGCGCACCCGGCGCGCTGCGCAGATGCTGCGCGTAGGCCAGGACTTTATCTCCGATCCGGTCCGCGCTGGCGTAGGAGCGCTGGGCCTCGACGTAGGCGTGGCAAACGCTGATCGTGTCCAACTCGTTCCGTCCAATGCGCCGGTTGAGAATTTCCTCCGCGCCGGCCGCCGTGTCGAAATACCAGTGCGCATCCTGCTGGACCAGCGGAATGGGAAAAGGCCAGGCGTCCGCGCCAAAATACAGTTCGAGCTTTGTGTCTGATCGGCGGACAGGCTCAACTTTCTCGCCAATGCGCCGCGCGAACAGAACAAAGGCGTTGCTGGATTGCACCGCGTCGGGCGAAACCAACCCGCGCATGGCCGGGCCGAAAATGTGAGCCAGGGCGTTGGTGTCCTTGCTTCCGACGGCGGAAACCAGTGCCTTTACCGCGTCGTCTGAGGTGGCAAACTGATCCTGCGCCACGGCTTGGAGACCGGCCAGCAGGGGAAGCGCGCCCATGACGGCGGCGCCGGTTCGGAGAGTGCGGGATAGAAAGTTAGTTTTCATGGTCAGGCCTTAGCGGTTTTTTGATGAGCCGCCACCGCCACCGCCGCTGCTGCTATGGCTTTGGCCACCACCGCCGCCGTGGCTTTCACCGCCGCCCCCGCCGCCACCATGCGATTCCGGGGCTGGAGAGCTCGTGGCGCGGCTGGACTGGCCGCGGGAACTCGACTCCACAGCCTCGCGTCCGCTCTGGAAACCGCCAAAAGCCCCGCCGGAAGATTCACTAGGCGCGGAAGCGCGGCGTTCCGTAGGCGCGCTCGAAGCAGCGGGGAAGTGATAAGTTTGGGCGGGATGGGCTTCCACGCGCGGAGCGGGCTGGCGCGGGAGTACAGCCTTGCCCAAGGAGCGGACACCCTCCGGCTGCCGAAAGCCGCGGTCAAAACGGCCGGTCGCCAGCGCGCCTCCGCCAACGGGGCGCCAGGCGGGCGCCGGATGCTGGGAGATGTAATCATGGCGTTGGCCGGGTGATTGATGCCACCAGTTGCCAGGGCGCTGATGGCCTGGCCCCCACCGGATTAAACCTCGACCGTGCCAATTCCAATCATACGCCAGCCAGAGACCAATGGGCAGTTCGGCGCCAAATGTGCAATAAACGCCGTTCTGATAGTATATTGTGTCCGGCGGATAAATGGGCACGTACATATCGTCTGGATTGGCGGGTTCAATTTCGATGTCCCCGTCGTCACTGGCCACGGTTTCCTGCGGAGTGGAGGGGAGGTTGCCGAGACTTTGGGCCTGTGCGCGGAGACGCTGTATGGAATCCATGACGTCGCTCTGCTGGTTTTGAAACGCCTGGCCCAATTGAGTCGTCCAAGGCAGATTGTCATCCATCCACTTGAGAACGGCGGCGTAATGGGCCAGAGCCTGGACACTCGGGTCCCATCCCTGGCTGGGGATTTCATTGGGATCGCTGCCCTCGCTGACGTATCGGTCCGCCATGACAATCTCGCTGGGGAAAGTCGAGGCGGGAAGAATCTCGGCGATCAAAGGATCGGGATAAAGGGCGATGGGGCCCAGCAATTGATCCAGTTCCGCCGCCGGGCGCAACGGCGTCTCCGGCGCGGGCGGAGGGACGGGCGATTGCGCGGGAACGGACGCAGCCATGCTCAAGAGAAGAATCATCCCGCCTGCAACGCGTGCCAATTTCCTCATAGTAACGGTGAGCCTGTCCCATCCCGCCCCCGGAGTCAAGCCTCTTCCCGGTCGGAATTCGTTTTTTGGATAATCGTTCCTAATCTTCTACGAGAGAGAATGCGCGCTCTTTGCGGAAATACGCTGCAGGAGGTCGTTCAGTTCTTGAATCCGGGGCGGTTTGCTGAGCACGGCATCCACTTCCGGATTGGTTTCCTTGTCCGCCTTCATCATGGTTCCCCATCCAGTCAACATAATGACGGGCGTGCGCGGCGATTCCGCCTTGATGGACCGCGCCACCTGGCGCCCGTCTATGTCCGGCATGCCCAAATCGGTGATGACCATCTCGTAAGGCGCGGGTCCCCGGAGGTTTGATTGGAACATCTCTAGCCCTTCCTTCCCGCCCGCGGCGACAGTCACTTTGTGGTGGTAAGCTTCAAGAACATCGCGCATGAGTTCGCGCAGTTCCGGTTCGTCGTCGATGCAAAGAATGCGCAGGGAGCGGAAGGAATCGGAGGGGGGGACTGGAGCCGGCGCTGAGGTTGTTGCCCGCTGGCGGACGGGGAAAACAAGACGCACATTGGTGCCCTGATTCGGCGCGCTCTCAATCTCGATGCTGCCATCGTGGCGCCTGACCATCCCATAAACCATGGCCAGTCCCAAGCCGGTGCCATCGGACTGGATTTTGGTGGAGAAGAAAGGTTCCAGGCAGTGTTGACGGACCTTGTCATCCATGCCCACGCCGTTGTCCCTGACCTCGATCTGAACGTTCTGTTCGGCATTGCCAGCCCCTGGCGATGGCGGCGGGGCAATCAAGCGGGTGGTGAGGGTGATGGCGCCTCCGTGCGGGAGCGCGTCCACGGCATTAAAGACGACGTTGGTGAGCGCCTCACGGAGTTCGCTGGGGTTGCACACCAGGATGGGCGCAATGGGATCGAGTTGACAATCGACATCGATGGCAATGCCCTGACGTTGGGCCTGATCGCGCCAGCGTGGCCGGGTAAGCTCGACCACATCTTCGACGAGCCGGTTGATGTTCACGGCTTCCAATCGATCCGAGTCGAGGTCGCGCCGGTAGAATTCCCGCATTCGCGCCACGATCTGAGCGGCGTCATCGGCGGCCTGGCTGATTCTCATCAGGCGCTCCCGTTGGGCCACCGGCAGATCCGGCAGAGTGGTGAGCAACAGTTCCGCATAGGCCATGATTGGCGAGAGGGCATTATTGATGTCGTGGGCCACGCCGCTGGCCATCTGGCCCAAGGCGCGGAGGCGCTCCTGCTGGACGACGGTCTGCTGGGCACGGCGCAATTGATCGTAGGCTTCTTGAATTCCCTCAGTCAGGCGCACCTGATTGTAAAGGCTCTGGCATTCCTCTTCAGCGGTGATGACTTTGGCATGGAGAGCCTCCTTTTCGAGGCGGACAGCGGCGATTTCAGCTCGCACGAGTTCGGCGTTGTACCGGACCTCCTCCAAAACGAGCACGATCATGCTGACGGCAATAAAGAGTTGCAACACCGCGGCGACGAAAAAGCCGGCACTGTAGAGGTTGCCGTATTGTTGGGAAAAGGGGTAGCTCCCAAGGTAAAGGCCCCAGAGCAAAAAGCCCAGCGACAGCATGCCGGCGCCGACGAACGGTCTTTCCTTGCGCAGCCGGAAAAAGCAGACTCCCGCAAACAGGCTGCTCAAACCGAGCAAAATGAACACCGGCAATTCGACTTGCAGCAGACCCGTGACGGCTTGGGGACTCACGAAGGTCCAGACCACCAGGAATAGCATGAACCCGCCAAGCAGTTGCTGCCGGACCGGAAGGCCAAGAAAACGCAGGCTGCCCCACAAGAGAAAGACCGCCGAGATGCAGACGCAACATTGTTTGATGGCGAACACAATGGTCCCGGGGTTGGGGTCGCCCAGGCGCAGGCTCAACGTCAACCACAGGGCGTAAAACAGCCATGCGGCGGTCCAGATGGTGAAGTACTCCCGCCGGGTGTATCGGTTGAGGTAGAAGAAAAGGCCTACCAGAACCCACACGCTCAACAAGGACACCATCAATGCCGCTCGCAGGTATTCCTGAGGGAATACCAAACCGCTGTTCTCGAGATTCATTGCAACCAGCCTTACATCGGCGGAACACCAGCGGAACTTTAGCAGACAATTTTTGGGTGCCCTTCGGGTGCAATCCTTGGGCTATTGCCTCGCACGGCTGGCTAACGCGCCAAGATGCGGCAACTCTTTACCAAAAAACGACTAGCCAAACCGGTCGCTTTTGGTGCATAAGGACAGTCGCGGTGTCGTGGCCCGGCGCGACCGGCAAGTCACAATGAAAAGATGCATATACGTTGTCGATGATGAGGCGGAGGTAACGGATACCGCCGTCTTAATCATGCGTGGCATGGATTCGCAATGGGAGGTGACGGGTTTCAAAGACCCTTTGGAGGCGCTTGCGGCTGTCCGGGCCAAGGCGCCAGATCTCATTCTGGCCGACCAACTCATGCCCCAAATGCAAGGCAGCCAACTGCTCGAGCAGGTCCGCGCCGTCTCGCCCAAGACCATCCGTATTATCATGTCGGCCCACGCCGGGTTGAATAAGCTGACGCTCATCACCTCGGCGCACCAGTATATCGCCAAGCCTTTTGATACGATTGAACTGCGGCGAGTGATCGGGCGAAGCTTCGCGGCTCAGGGGCGGCTTGAGGACAGTGACTTGCAGGCCGTGGCGACCTCTCTGCGCTCGATCCCGTCTCTGCCAGGGACGTACGACGCGTTGCTGAGGGAATTGCGGAACGACCGCAACGCCACGACGAACATCGCGCGGTTGGTGGCGCAAGACCCCGGCTTGACCGCCAAAGTGCTGCAACTGGCCAATTCACCGCTATTCGGGCAGCATTACCTGATCGACAGCCCCATCGAGGCGGTCATGTGCCTGGGAACCGATATGATCGCGGCAGTGGTCTTGGCCCAATCGCTCTTCCACCATTACGAGTCGGTGTCGGCCGCGGCGATGGATTGGCGGAAGGTCTGGAGCCATTGCTGGCACACGGCCTACTTGACGCAGCATGTCTGCCGCGAGATGAAATTTACCCGGATCGCCGGCGAAGAGGCGTTCCTGGCGGGACTGCTGCACGAGACGGGGCGGTTCGTGTTGGCGGACAATTATCCTGAGCGGTTCCGCGCGGCGTGCCAGGGAGCGGAGAAGATGGCATCGCCGCTGGTGCCGCGGCTGCGGGAGGTCTTTCGCGCCAGTCCGTATCAAGTCGCCGCGTATATTCTGGAACTATGGGGGATGCCGGCCAACGCCATTGGCGCCATTGCCGCCCAAGACGCCCCGGCCGCCGATCAGGCCAACGGATTCACGCTCGCCTCGGTCCTTTACGTCGCCGACGGAATTGCGTCGCGGCAGGCGCCGCCCGATGCGTTCGCGCTTGAGGAGTGGGACAGTGCCTACCTGGAAGCCGTTGGCTGCCTGGAAAGCATTCCCGAATGGGAGAAGTTCTCCACGGAGTCAAAGCCCGATTATTCGCGGTAAAAGCCGGCCGGGGATGCCGACGACAATGATGAGTCAGGCCTTTGCTTCCACAATGCGCATATCTCCGAAACGTCCTTCGAGGCAATCAGGACAAATGGAGCTGGTGGCGCTGATACTCGTGGCGTTGGCGACGTAGGCCTCAACGCGCTCCCAATAGCCGCGGTCATCACGGACCTTCTTGCATGAGCGGCAGATGGGAAGCAAATCTTTGAGGGTCTGGATCATGGCGCTGGCATCCTGGAGGTCCAGGATTAGTTTCTCCATGTCCTGTTCCAATTGATCCCTCTGGTTCAAGGCGGACTTCAAGTCATTCAGATTCTTGCCCAAAATCACTTGCGCCATCACCTGGCGGCTCAAAATGCGCAGGCCTTCCAATTGGTCGGGGCGGAGTTGGCGGGGCACCCGGTCGATGACACATAACGCTCCCAAGTGATGCCCGTTGGGCGCGGTCAGCGGAGCTCCGGCGTAAAACCGGACGAACGGTTCGCCAAGCACCAGCGGATTGCTCGCAAATCGCGGGTCTTGGGAAGCGTCTGGAAGCACGAACACCTCCGGCGACATTATGGCGTGGGCGCAGATCGCATCCGCGCGAGAAGTCTGGCATAGCTCAATGCCGGTTTTCGACTTGAACCATTGCCGGTCTTCGTCAACCAGGCTTATGAAGGAACTGGGTGTGCCGCAGATCGAGGCCGCAAGCCGCGTGAGGTCATCGAATCGTTCCTCCGGGTGCGTGTCGAGAATCCCGTAACCGCGCAATGTATTGATTCGCTCGGCCTCGTTTTCGGGAATTGGATAGTTCATAAACTGAGGACTCCAAGAGTTTGCTGCTTGAGTTTTCCGTGGAAATAGTCGTCTTCGTAGCGCTCCAGTTGTTTGTTGAGCTGCTTGATGTCAACCTGCCGCGGGATGATGTAGGTGGTCCAGTCGGGGCGGTTGGGCATGCTGTCGATGGCGTCAAAGAGAGCGCGGATGCCCTCGGTCGAGAGGGCGCAATCCAGCGCGTCGAGCGTTCCGGCTTTGACCGAGGCGTTCCATTCTTCGGTCGTCAAGAGGCTGTTAATGGCCACCGGTTTGTCGGCCGAGCCGGCCAGATTGCAGGAGTACTTGGCGTAATGGCCCAAGTAATGATGGGAGAGATTGATCGCCATTGCCATGGCGATCATCTGATTGAAGTAGCTGGTTTGTTCGTTCATCACTTCTTCTGTCCAGTAGCGCGGGTCAACGATGCCGGGCGGCGAGACCGCTCCGCTGCCGGTGGCGCTGAGGGCGAGGTTCTTGACGTATTGCGCGAAATAACCGGGTTGGAGGTGATCGATGGCTTTGGCGTGGGCGACATGATTCACCAAGTCGATGAATCCCGCAGAAAGGCTAACCTGGCAGAGGACTTGGTTCTCCTCGGTGACGGCGACCGGCAGAACCAGCGGCAAGTCCACCGACTGGAGTGTGACGACCTGGGGGTCCAATTGCCCCCCCAGCTTGGGAGGCAACGCGTCGGACAACTCCCGCCCCAGGCGGATGGTCATGCTGAAGCCGTTATTGTAAACTGGCGGGGGAACCGTGTCCGCCGCCGTCGCCAAACCGGCGGCCAGAACCAGGGCGCCCGCCTTGCTCATCAAGCGCGCGATTCTGTTCATTACGGACATTAACGACATAAATGCGCCGCCTCTGAGGAACCGGCACAGTTAAAGTTTAACTGATTCAACGCCCGAAAGCAAACCCGTTAATTCTTGAACCTGCCGGCGGCTTCTGGTAATCAGCGTCCGCATGAACCGCCTCCTTTTCGGCGACAATCTGGATTGGCTGCGCAAAAGGGAGATTTTTCCCGACGCTGGCGTCGATCTGGTTTATCTCGACCCGCCGTTCAATTCCAACGCGGATTACAATGTGCTGTTCCGCGAGGCCTCCGGCGAGGCGAGCCAGGCGCAGTTTCACGCCTTCACCGACACCTGGAATTGGGCCGACGCCGCCCAAACCTTTAACGATTTTATTGACACATGTCCGAACGCCGCCGTTGTGGACATGATGCAAGCCCTGTACAGCCTTCTGAGGGCCTCGCCGATGATGGCGTATCTGGCGATGATGGCGCCGCGTTTGGTCGAACTGCATCGCGTCCTCAAACCGACCGGAAGCCTCTATCTCCATTGCGACCCAACGGCGAGTCATTATTTGCGGATGCTGCTGGATGGGATTTTTGGACCTGTGAATTTTCAAAATGAAATCGTTTGGAAACGAACGAGCGCGCATTCTGGATCAAAACGCTGGGGCCCCGTCCACGATGTGATTTTCTTTTACAGCAAGAGCGGCCAGTTTGCCTGGAACCAGATTTTCAAAGACTACTCTGGGGAATATCTCGAGAGCTTTTACCGCTATTCAGATGAAAAGGGACGCTTTCGAGTCGGCGATTTAACAGGGGCGGGAACGAGGACCGGAGAATCCGGCCAGCCGTGGCGAAAGGTAAATCCAACCGAAACAGGTCGCCACTGGGCTGTGCCGAATAAAATTCTGTTGGACTTGTTTGGAAAGGAGTGCGCTTCGTGGACGGTTGGGAAAAAACTGGACGCGCTGGACAAACAAGGGCTGATTTATTGGCCGACAAAAGGACGTGTTCCCGGTTTCAAGCGCTATCTTGAGGGGCAGGCGGGCGTGGCTATTGCAGATGTTATCACCGACATAAACCCAATTGGCGCTCAAGCTCAGGAGCGTCTCGGCTACCCCACTCAGAAACCGCAGGCGTTGCTCGAACGCATTGTCGCGGCCAGCAGCAACAAGGGCGACGTTGTGCTCGATCCTTTTTGCGGTTGCGGCACCACCATCCACGCCGCGCAAAAGCTCGGCCGGCAATGGATTGGGATCGATGTCACCTACCTGGCCATCAACCTTATCAAACGCCGGCTCAGTGACGCTTTCGGCGATGACGTCCAATTTGAGGAGCGCGGCCAGCCCACCGATTTCGGCAGCGCGAAGGAATTGGCTGGTCTGGACAAGTGGCAGTTCCAGCAGTGGGCGCTCTCGCTCATTGACGCGCGCCCGCGCACGGAAGGCGGCAAAGGCGCGGATCGCGGCGTGGACGGGGCGCTCTATTTCTACGAGAGCAAGGACATGCGCGAGAAAATCCTGGTGCAGGTCAAGGGCGGCGGCGTGCAGCGCAACGACGTGGCGACCTTGCTCGGCGACGTGAACAACCAGAAGTTCGCGGCGGGCATCCTCATCACGCTGGAAAAACCGTCCAAGCCCATGCGGGTGGAAGCCGCCGAAGCGGGCCGCTACACCTCCAAACTCTGGCACGACAAGGATTATCCGAAAATCCAACTGCTGACGATTGAGGGCCTGCTCAACGGCACGGAGCGCGTCGAAGCCCCCCCGCAACTGAACCCCTTCGCCAAAGCCCAGCGGGAAGCGAAGCCGGAAAAACAACAGGAGATGCTGTGACACGGCCGTGCTTCGGAAAGGCGTTCTGCTTGCGCCAATGGCCGCGACGGCGCACACTTAACTCATGCTGCCGGATGAACAACCCGGATCGGAACAAATTGAAGTTCTTCGCGCCATGTCCGGCCAGGAACGGTTGCGGGTTGTTGAGCGCCTTTATTGGTCGGCGCGCAAAATGAAGAGCGCCGGAGTCCGCGCCCAGCATCCCGACTGGCCGGAGACCCAGGTGGAGGCTGAGGTGCGGCTTATTTTCTCGAATGCCCGAAGTTGAACTCTTCTGTGTGGAAACTCGATCATCCGGCTTTGCATGACTGGATTGATCGACGCGGGTTGCAAGCCGAATGGAAATTGGTGTCCAGCTGATTCGAACCCAGTTTGACCGTCGGAAATCGACATGGAAGACTTCTTTCCGCCTGACTTTCCCCGGGTGTCCGGGGCGCGCTTGCCGCGGCGTTTGGGCATGGATTGCATTGGGGCGGGCGTTGGGTATGCTGGGCGTTGGCGGCCCCGCGGCCGACTTATGATTCTTTTTTTCGATCTCGTCCGGAAGCGGGCGGAGCACGAGGCCAACGTCGGCAAGGCGGCGGCCGCGCGGCTCCGTTGAGCGCCCGCCAAATTGGAAATCGTTATCTCAGATGGACTATTCCCAAGCCATTCAGTTTTTATACAATTTGCGCCTGTTCGGGATGAAGCTCGGTCTGGAAAACACGCGGCGCCTGGCAGCCGCGGCCGGCAACCCGGAACGGCGCCTTCGCTTCATCCACGTCGCCGGCACCAACGGCAAAGGCTCGACGTGCGCGATGCTGGAGAGCATCTATCGCGCCGCCGGATTGCGGGTGGGCTTGTTCACCTCGCCGCACCTGGTTTCCTTCACCGAGCGCATCCAGGTGGACCGCCGCCTCATCAGCCAGGAGGATGTCGCGCGCGGGGTGGAACAAATCAACGGGTGGATACAGACCCTGGGCGCGGAGGCTCATCCGACTTTCTTCGAGGCGGTCACGGTCATGGCGCTGGACTATTTCGCGCGGCAGAGATGCGACCTGGTGGTGTGGGAAACGGGCCTGGGCGGGCGGTTGGACGCCACCAACATCGTAACGCCGCTGGCGTGCGCCATTACCAACGTGCAGTTCGACCACCAGCAATGGCTGGGCAACACCCTGGCGGAAATCGCGCGCGAAAAAGCCGGCATCATCAAGCCGGGCATCCCAATCCTGACCGCGACGGATGATCCCGTTGCGCTGTCGGTCATCTCCGAAATGGCCCGAAGCCGGCAGGCGCCCTTGAGCGTCGTGGGCAGGCCGGAGATTGAGGCAATCCGCGGCGTTGATCTGGCGCTGGCGGGGGAACATCAGAAAACCAACGCCGCTCTTGCGCTGGCCGTCACGCGAGTTTTGGAGCCGGCGCTTCCGGTCACGGAAAGGGCGTGGCGGACGGGATTGAAAACAACCGAGTGGGCCGGGCGCTTGCAGACCGTCGTGCGGACGGGGGGACAAGTCGTCGTGCTGGACGGGGCGCACAATCCCGCCGGGGCGCAATCCCTGGCGGCGGAGCTGGGCACGCGGTTCGGTGGGCGGCGGCCGGCGCTGATCCTGGGAATGATGCGCGACAAGGATTGCGCGGCCATTTGCGGCATCCTGGCGCCGTGCGCGTCGAGCATCCTGCTGGCGCGGCTTGAGAGCGAGCGCGCGGCCGATCCGGGGTTGCTGGCCGGCCTCTGCCGCCGGGCTAACGGCGCCGCGCCCGCCGTGGCGTGCGGCGGCGTGGGGGAGGCGCTCCAGCGCCTGAAGGATGAGCCCTTTATCGTCATCGCCGGTTCGATTCATTTTGTGGGAGAGGCGATGGAGGCGCTGGGCCTGGCCGCGCCTTCGCCGGAGCGCGGACTGAATGAATACGGCGCAAGCCCCGCGCGGACGGCGGCGCCGGCGGAAACCGGGCTGTGTGATAAGGTGGTTGCACGCTGATGGAAGATTGCCTTATACTTGATTTCTTCTGTTGACGATGAGGGCGTCTCATCATTAACGTTTGCCGGTTCGATGGTCATAAAAGCGAACATTTAATGAATCACGCCCCGCGCAATTTGTTTTGCTCGTCGGTCGGCAAGAAGTATCTCATGGCCGGCACGGGAGCGGCTATGGTCCTCTTCGTCATCGGCCACATGGCGGGCAATCTCCAGATGTTTCTCGGGCCGGAAGCGATCAACCGCTACGGGCATTTTCTCCAGTCCAATGTCGAGCTTCTCTGGCCGGTGCGCCTGTCGCTGCTGGCGATCATCTCCGTTCATATCTGGTCCGCCGCCAAATTGACGCAGGAGAACCGCGCGGCGCGGCCCTCTGCTTATGAGCAATGGCAGCCGACGGCGGCCAGCTACGCTTCGCGGACGATGCTAATGAGCGGGATCATCGTTGGGATTTTTATTGTTTATCATCTGCTGCATTACACCGTCATGGTCAAGGCGGTCAATTTTGCCGGGACGGATTTTCACAGTCTCACCGACCCGGAGCACCGGCATGATATTTACCGAATGGTCGTGATTGGTTTTCAACAGCCTCTGGTTTCACTCTTTTACATCGTGGGAGTCGGGCTGCTGTGCCTGCATCTGAGCCACGGGATGAGCGCGATGTTCCAATCCCTTGGGTGGAAGAATCGGGCCTGCGGGCCGTGTCTGGATCGGGCGGCCCGATGGGGCGCGGTGGTGATTTTCCTGGGCTATGTTTCCATCCCCATCTCGATATTGCTGAGGTTGATACAATGAAATTGGATGCCAAAATCCCGTCCGGCCCGCTGGCCCAGAAATGGGACCGGCATCGATTTGAGATGAAGCTCATCAACCCGGCCAACAAGCGGAAGTTCGACGTCATCGTCGTCGGCACGGGTCTGGCCGGGGCGTCGGCGGCCGCCACGCTGGCCGAGCTGGGCTACAACGTCAAGGCGTTCTGCTACCAGGACAGCCCGCGGCGCGCCCACAGCATCGCGGCCCAGGGCGGGATCAACGCGGCCAAGAATTACCAGAACGACGGCGACAGCATATACCGGCTGTTCTACGATACGATCAAGGGCGGGGATTTCCGGGCGCGGGAGGCCAATGTGTACCGGCTGGCCCAGGTCAGCGTCAATATCATTGACCAATGCGTGGCGCAAGGGGTGCCCTTCGCGCGCGAATACGGCGGGCTGCTGGCCAACCGTTCGTTTGGCGGCGCGCAGGTGTCGCGGACGTTCTACGCGCGGGGCCAGACGGGGCAGCAATTGTTGCTGGGCGCCTATCAGGCGTTGTGCCGGCAGATCGGCCTGGGAACGGTGAAGATGTTTCCGCGCGCGGAAATGCTCGACCTCGTGTTGGTCAACGGCCACGCCAAGGGGATTGTGGCGCGCGACTTGGTCACGGGCGAAATCTCGGCCCACGCGGCGGACGCGGTGGTGCTGGCCACCGGCGGCTACGGCAATGTGTTTTATCTTTCGACCAACGCCAAGGGCTGCAACGTCACCGCAACCTGGCGGGCCTACAAACGCGGCGCGGCTTTCGCCAACCCGTGTTACACGCAGATTCATCCAACCTGCATCCCCGTCAGCGGCGATCATCAATCCAAACTCACTCTCATGTCCGAGTCCCTCCGCAACGACGGCCGTGTCTGGGTGCCGAAAAAGAAGGCAGACAACAGGCCGCCGGGGCAGATACCCGAAGAAGACCGGGACTACTACCTGGAACGGAAGTACCCCAGCTTCGGCAACCTGGCTCCGCGCGACATCTCGTCGCGGGCGGCCAAGGAGGTGTGCGACGAGGGGCGGGGCGTGGGGCCGGGCGGGCGCGGGGTCTATCTGGATTTTGCCGACGCCATCGGGCGGATCGGAGAGGGCGCGGTGCGGGAGCGGTATGGGAATCTATTTGACATGTACGAGAAGATCACCGGCGAGAACGCCTATCAGCGGCCGATGCGCATTTACCCGGCGGTGCACTACACGATGGGCGGCCTTTGGGTGGATTACAATATGATGTCAACGGTGCCCGGCTTGTTCGTGCTGGGCGAGGCGAACTTTTCCGATCACGGCGCCAACCGCCTGGGCGCCAGCGCGCTGATGCAGGGGCTGGCCGACGGCTACTTTGTTCTGCCTTACACCATCGGCCATTATTTCGCGTCGGAAAAACAGCCCAAAGCGCGCCCGGACCAGCCGGAATTCAAGAAGGTCATCGCGGAAATGGAAACGCTGACGAAAAAGCTGCTGGCGGTCAACGGCCGGCGCACGGTCAATTCGTTCCACAAGGAATTGGGCGGATGGCTCTGGGAAAAGTGCGGCATGGCCCGCAATGAAAGCGGTTTGAAGGAATTGCTCCAAAAGATTCCCGCCTTGCGCGAGGAATTCTGGAAGAACGTCAAGGTCAGCGGCGAAAACGGCGAGCTGAACCAGAACCTTGAACACGCCGGCCGCGTCGCCGATTTCCTCGAATTCGCCGAGTTGCTCGTCCTGGACGCCCTGGAACGGCGGGAATCCTGCGGCGGCCATTTCCGCACCGAATTCCAGACCGAGGACGGCGAAGCCAAACGGGACGACGAGCATTTCGCCTACGTGGCCGCATGGGAGTACGCGGGAGCGGGCCGTCCGCCGGTCTTGAACAAGGAACCGCTGGACTATGAAGAAGTCCACATGAGCACCCGCAGTTACAAATGAATTCGCAATGAACCTGACCTTGAAAGTGTGGCGCCAGAAGGATGCGCGGAGCCAGGGGCGTCTGGAGACTTACCAGGCCGCCAACGTCCTGGCCGACATGTCCTTTCTCGAAATGCTCGACGTGGTCAACGAGGAGCTGATCGCCAAAGGCGGCGAGCCGATCGCCTTCGACTCCGATTGCCGCGAGGGCATCTGCGGCACCTGTTCCATGATGATCAACGGCATCGCTCACGGCGGCTTGCGCGGCACCACCGTCTGCCAGCTTCACATGCGCCATTTCCACGACGGCGACACCATCGTGATCGAACCCTGGCGCGCCCGCGCCTTTCCCGTCATCAAGGACCTCGTCACGGATCGCGGGGCGTTTGACCGGATTATTCAGGCCGGCGGATTTGTCTCTGTCAACACGGGCGGAACGCCCGACGCCAACGCGCTGCCCGTGGGCAAGACGGAAGCCGACCGGGCCATGGACGCCGCCGCGTGCATCGGCTGCGGTGCGTGCGTTGCGGCGTGCAAGAACGCGTCCGCCATGCTTTTTGTGTCCGCCAAAGTCTCGCATCTGGCCTCGCTGCCGCAAGGCCGGGCTGAGCGCGAGCGCCGGGTGCTCAACATGGTCAGAGTCATGGACGAGTCCGGCTTCGGCAACTGCACCGTCACCGGCTCGTGCGAAGCGGTGTGCCCCAAGGAGATCAGCCTGGATTTCATCGCGCAAATGAACCGCGAATACGGCCAGGCGATCCTCAAAAACTCCGGTCCGCGCCAGAGCAAAGGCGGGGATTAGGCGGCCGATTTTGACTCGGATAGCCTGTGAGAACGTGTTTCCGCGTTGATTTCGGTTGCATTTTCATGCACTGTTCAGGATGTATCAAACAATTCACTGCGATCATTCATCAAGGAGAGCCAAACGAGGGTGGTTTCTGGGCGACCTGTCTGGAAGTGCCAGGCGCAAACGGACAGGGTGAGACCAAGGATGAATGCCTCTGCAACCTTGCCCAGGCTGTTCAGCTTCTGCTGGACACCGGACGGGAAGACGCCTTCCGTCTCGACCCAAAGGTAGAAACGGCGGAACTTTTGCTGGCATGAAACGCCAGGCCTTGCTTGGCCCGTCACTCTTCGCCAAACAGTGCTTCAAGGTCCTGCGCGCCATGATAAACGTGATTCACCTGTATGCCGCCGGCAATCCCACGGTAAAAAATGAGGTAGTTTTCAAAACCTGTAATGCGCCAGGAACGGACATCGCGGAGCTTGGGACTCCGAAATCGTCGCGGCCTGCCGAGGCCGGGATTGGCGGCGAGCATTTTGAACGTCTCATGGGCCGCTTCGATGACGCGCGTCGCGGCATCGGGATTATCCTGGGCGATGAAATGCCAAATGCCCCAAAGTTCATCCTCGACGCAAGGATCAACGATTCATTTAGGCATTAGAGCATGATTCTTTCATCCGTTTGCGGAGGCGGCGAAACATTTTCCCGCCATCAACGCCTTCGCCACGGTCAAGGCGGTCAATGCTTTGGAGCAACTGCGTTGCCAGTTCCTCAACGGTCTTGGGCGCTCGGGGCAGCCGCACGGCTTGGTCTTCCTTGAGACGGCGGAGACCGGCGCGGACAACTTCACTGGCAGTCTTATACAGGCCGCTCTCGACTTCGTTTTCCACAAACTTCGCCAATTCCGGCGTCAGCGATATATTCATGATGCACACTCCGTAATACTCACTTCATCGGCATTCTACCACGCATAACAGGAATGAGTCAAATCCTGTTATTAACCGTTTCGGCATGGGGGGAAGTTATTGCGCGGCGGGTTGGCCGTTGTAACCGGTCAGCGCCAGGACCAGGGCGTCGATGGCGGCGCGGCCGGTTTCGGACGGCGCGGAAGGGAGGTAGTTGTTGAGCAGGATGGAGAAGACCAGATGCTCCTTCGCCGCGGTGGTGAGATAGCCGGAAAGGGCGTCGGTATGGCCCAGCGAACCGGTTTTGGCGCGGACGTTGCCCTCCGCCGGCGTGCCTTTGAATCGATCTCGCAACGTGCCGTCCAATCCCGCGACAGGCAGGGCGTCCAGCAGGGCGTCGCGGGCGGGATGGCGCCGCATGAAACGCAGGAGCCCGGCGGTCGCGCCGGCGGTGACCAGGGAGCCGCGTGAGAGGCCGGAACCCTCCTCAAGCTGGACATCGTTCCGGCTGATGCCGGCTTGGCGCAGGAAGGCCTGCATTTGCGCCAACCCGGCTTGTTGGGCGCCGCCGTAGTTGGCCGCGGTTTTGGCGCCGGCTTGCAGGAGGAGAAGCTGGGCGTAGAGGTTTTCGGATTCCTTCAATGTTTGTTTGACAATTTCCGACAGCGGTGGGGACTGGACGGAGGCCACTTCGACCCAACGCGACGGACCGGCCGGCGTGGACCGCGAGTCCGGCCAACTGAGTTGTCGCGCAACGCCCGAAACGGCAACGCCGTTTTGCGCCAGCGCTTCCTTGAGCATGTTAACGAACCACAGCGCTGGCTTCACCTCGGCAACGGCTTCGGTCTGGCCGTCCGATCCCAACGGCAGGCCGCCCCAGGCGCGGATCACATCCCCGTCCTGCGGGCGGTAAACAGAGATGCGGACGCGGGCGCTTCTGGGGGCCGTTCGCGTCAGGTTGCTGAAAGAGACGATGGTTGTTTCCGGCGTGGTCAGGATGCGGCAGGGAGCGCCTTCGGCCCCGCCCGCCTTGAAGATCAAGTTGATGACGTTGTCCTGGAACGAAAGCGCGGAGGCGGGAGCCCCGTCGCGTTTCTGCATGTCATCCCAAGTCCAATGCGTGCCGAATGGCGAACCGCCGAAATAGGTCTCGTCGCCGACGATATCGCCCTCAACGCGTTTGATCCCGGCCGCCCGCAAGGCATCGACGGCGGCTTGAAGGATTTTCCCGTTGTCGCCGTTATGGAAACGCGCAGAGAATGAGGGGTCGCCGCGGCCGTAGGCAATGAGATCGCCGTGAATGACGCCGTCCGCGTCCGGGTTGGCCGCGGCGAAGAAGGAGGTTTTGATTCGGTATTCCGGTCCGAGGCGGTCGAGGGCCAAAGAGGCGGTGAAAAGTTTGGCGTTGGATGCGGGGATCATCAATTTATCCGGGTTGCGCTCGAAGAGCGTTTTGCCGGAGTCGAGGGAAATGACTTTGACGCCCCATTGAGCCTGGGCGAAGCGGGGATCATCCAGGCGGGCCGCGAGCCGCGCCTGGAGCGCGGGCAGACTATCATTGGAGCTTTGGCCGGCCGTGCCGGCGCAACAAAGAAGAAAGGCTGCAAACGAAACGATGGAATGTTTCATCCGGGCTATAGTAATCAGCGGCTGCGCCGATGGGAAATGACGAAACAATGGGTGGTTCCCCTATGAAAGAATCAGAGTCGGCCCTGATTGCGCCGTTTGGCGGATACGGTATGCTGGCTGTGTTGTTTGGGGGGATATAAAACCCGTCCGGTGTTTGGTTGCATCGGGCGGGTTTTTCTTTTGTCAGGGCAGGTTGGTGGCGCCCATGAGAAAGCGGTCGCATTCCCGGGCGGCGCCGCGGCCTTCGTTGAACGCCCAGACGACCAGGCTCTGGCCGCGCCGGGCGTCGCCGGCGGCGAAAACGCCGCGGATGTTGGTGCTGTACTTCTGGTATTCGGCTTTCACGTTGGACCGCGGGTCGCGCTCGACGCCCAGTTGTTCCAGCAAATGTTGTTCGGGGCCGACAAAGCCCATTGCCAAAAGGACTAGTTGGGCCGGTTGCACCCGCTCGGTTCCGGCGACTTCGGACGCGACGAACTGGCCTTTTTCGTTGCGCTTCCATTCGATTTGAACGGTGTGGATTTCCTGGACACAGCCGGAAGCGTCGCCGGTGAATTTCTTGGCGGTGGTGAGGTAGGAGCGGGGATCGGCGCCGAACTTCGCGGCGGCCTCCTCCTGGCCATAGTCAAGACGATGGATTTTCGGCCACTCGGGCCAGGGATTGTCCCTGGCGCGATCCTCGGGCGGGCGCGGAAGGATTTCCAATTGCGCCAGGCTCTTGCAGTTGTGGCGCAAAGCGGTGCCGACGCAATCCGTGCCGGTGTCGCCCCCGCCAATGACGACGACGTCCTTGCCTTCGGCGGAGATGAAGGAGCCGTTTTTATGATCGTCCAGGAGGGACTTGGTGTTGGCTTGAAGGAATTCCATGGCGAAATGGATGCCTTTAAGGTTGCGACCCTCGACCGGCAAGTCGCGGGCCTTGGTGGCGCCGGTGCAAAGGACAACGGCGTCGAATTCGCGCAAGAGATTCGGGGCGGGATAATTCTTGCCGACCTCGGTGTTTGAGAGGAAGGAAACCCCTTCCTGCGCCAATTGATCGATGCGGCGCTGCACCAGGCGTTTGTCGAGCTTCATGTTGGGGATGCCGTACATGAGCAAGCCGCCGGGGCGGTCAGAGCGTTCGAAGACGGTGACGAGATGGCCGGCGCGATTGAGCTGCGCGGCGGCACAGAGGCCGGCGGGACCGGAGCCGATGACGGCGACCTTTTTGCCTGTACGCACTTGGGGAGCCTCCGGCTTGATCCAGCCTTCGTCCCAGCCGCGGTCGGCGATGGCGCACTCGATGTTCTTGATGGTGACGGGAGGGGAGGTGATGCCCAGGACGCAGGAGCCTTCGCAGGGGGCGGGGCAGACGCGGCCGGTAAAGTCGGGGAAGTTGTTCGTTTTTTGGAGGCGATCCAGAGCTTCATGCCAGAGGCCGCGATAGATGAGGTCGTTCCACTCCGGGATGAGGTTGTTAATGGGGCAACCGGAGGCCATTCCGCTGAGGAGAACGCCGGTGTGGCAGAAAGGGACGCCGCAATCCATGCAGCGCGCGCCTTGCTGGCGGAGCTTGGCTTCGTCCAAATGCAGGTGAAACTCGTTCCAGTCGCGAATGCGTTCGAGGGCTGGCCGGTCGAGCGGCAGTTCGCGCAAATATTCTATGAATCCAGTGGGCTTGCCCATTTACGTTCGGGTTAAGGTGGCTGCGGGTTCGTTGGCCATGATTATCCTCCGCCGACGCGCGCGGCGTCCTTGGTGTTTTCGACAAATGCCGCCATGATGGCCTCTTCGCCAGTCAAGCCGGCTTGGGTGACGCGGCGCAGGGACTGGAGGACGCGCTTGTAATCTTTGGGCATGACTTTGACGAAACGGGGGACCATCTCGGGCCAGAGGGCCAGTACTTTGAAGGCGCGCTGGCTGCGGGTGTAACCGGCGTGGCGCTGAATCATCTGGCGGATTTCCTCAATCTCCTCCGGCTCTTCGAGGCGTTCCAGTTGCACCATCTGCTGGTTGCAACGCACGGTGAAATCGCCCGCTTCGTCGAGCACGTAGGCGATGCCGCCGGACATTCCGGCGGCAAAATTGCGGCCCGTTTGGCCCAGGACGACCACGCGCCCGCCGGTCATGTATTCGCAGCCATGATCGCCAACCGATTCGACGACGGCCGAAACTCCGCTGTTGCGAACGCAGAATCGCTCGCCTGCCATGCCGCGGATGTAGGCCTCCCCGCCGGTGGCGCCGTAAAGGGCGACGTTGCCGGTGATGATGTTCTCCTCGGGAACGAACGTGGAGCCTTCGGGCGGGTAAAGGATGATTTTTCCCCCGGAAAGGCCCTTGCCCAAATAGTCGTTGGCATCGCCTTCCAAGACCCAGGTGAGGCCGCGCGGCATGAAGGCGCCAAAGCTCTGCCCGGCGGAGCCGCGGAAATGAATATGGATCGTGTCGTCGGGCAAGCCCTCGGCGCCGAAGCGGCGGGTGATTTCGCTGCCGAGAATGGTGCCGACGACGCGGTTGACATTCCTGATGTTGAGGGTGGCGGAGACCTTTTCCTTCCGCTCCAGGGCGGGCGCGCACAACTTGAGCAGGACGGTGTTGTCCAGGGCCTTGTCCAGGCCGTGGTCCTGCGGGATCTGGCAATAGCGGCCGATGTCGTCCGGGACTTTGGGCTGATAGAGGATGTTGGTGAAATCCAGGCCGCGGGCCTTCCAGTGGTCGATGGCCTCGCGCGGTTCCAGGAGGTCGGTGCGCCCGATCATTTCGTTGATGGTGCGCACGCCAAGTTGGGCCATGAGTTCGCGCACCTCCTGGGCGACGAAGCGCATGAAGTTGACGGCATGGGCGGGGTCGCCGGTGAAGTTCTTGCGCAACTCGGGGTTCTGGGTGGCGACGCCTACCGGGCAGGTGTTGAGGTGGCAGACGCGCATCATGATGCAGCCCAGGGATACCAGCGGGGCGGTGGCGAAACCAAATTCCTCCGCCCCCAGAAGGGCGGCGACAACCACGTCGCGACCGGTCTTGAGCTGGCCGTCGGTTTCGACGGCGATTCGGCTGCGGAGATTATTCAGGACGAGGGTTTGGTGGGTTTCGGCGACGCCCAATTCCCAGGGGATGCCGGCGTGTTTGATGCTGGTTTGCGGCGAGGCCCCAGTGCCCCCGTCGTGTCCGCTGATGAGGACAACGTCGGCGTGGGCTTTTGCGACGCCGGCGGCGATGGTGCCGACGCCGACTTCGGCGACGAGTTTGACGCTGACGCGGGCGCGATGGTTGGCGTTCTTGAGATCGTGAATCAACTCGGCGAGGTCTTCAATGGAGTAGATGTCGTGATGCGGCGGCGGAGAAATGAGGCCGACGCCGGTTGTGGAATGACGGACTTTGGCAATCCAGGGATAGACCTTGCCGCCGGGCAACTGGCCGCCTTCGCCGGGCTTGGCGCCTTGGGCCATTTTGATCTGGAGTTCACGGGCATTGACAAGGTAATTACTGGTGACGCCGAAGCGGCCGGACGCGACCTGTTTGATGGCGCTGTTCTTGGAATCGCCGTTGGCTTCAATAATGTAACGGGCGGGGTCTTCACCCCCTTCGCCGGTGTTGCTTTTTCCGCCGATGCGGTTCATGGCGATGGCGAGGGCTTCGTGCGCCTCCTTGCTAATCGAGCCATAGGACATCGCGCCGGACTTGAAGCGTTTGAAGATGGCTTCGACAGGCTCGACTTCTTCGATGGGAATGGGCTGCGGGGCGGTCTTAAGCTCGAGCAAGCCGCGGAGAGTGCAGGCCTTCTTGGACTGGTCGTTGACGGCCTGCGAATACTCCTTGAAAGCCTTGTAGTCCGTGTTGCGGCAGGCTTGCTGGAGTTTGTGGACGGTCTGCGGGTTGAATAAATGGAACTCGCCGTCGGCCCGCCATTGGTAGGAGCCGCCGACCTCCAGGACGTGGCCGTTGACCTGGCGCGCGGGGAAGGCGGCCTGGTGGCGGACGAGAAGTTCGCGGGCCAGGACATCAAGGCCGACGCCGCCGACGCGCGAGGCGGTGCCGGTGAAGTATTTCTCCACGACGGAAGGATGCAAACCGATGGCCTCGAAAATTTGGGCGCCGCGGTAGCTTTGGATGGTGGAGATGCCCATCTTCGAGATGACTTTGACCACGCCTTTGACGGAGGCTTTGACGTAATTCTTGCATGCGTCCTTGACCGACAAGCCGGTCAGCAAGCCCTGGCGGACCATGTCGCCGATGGTTTCGAAGGCGACGTACGGGTTGATGGCGCCGGCCCCGTAGCCGATGAGCAGGGAGTAGTGATGCACTTCGCGCGGCTCGCCGGATTCCAGGACCAGGCCGACGCGCGTGCGGGTGCCTTCACGAATGAGATGGTGATGCAAGCCGGCGACCGCCAGCAAAGCGGGAATGGGGGCCATCTCCTGATCCACGCCGCGGTCCGACAGGATCAGGATGTTGGCGCCCGCCTCGATGGCCGATGAGGCCCTGGAACAAAGATCCTCCATCGCCTTGACAAGGCCGGCCTCTCCGTCGGCGGCCTTGAAGAGAATGGGGAAAGTCGCGGATTTGAAGCCGGCGTGGTTGATGAATTTGAGTTTGGCGAATTCCTCATTGGTGAGGATGGGGGAATTCAGCTCGATGAGATTGCAACTGGCCGGCTTGGGCTTGAGGAGGTTGCGCTCCGATCCGATCGTCGTGGCGGCCGAGGTGATCAATTCCTCGCGGATGCAGTCGATGGGCGGATTGGTGACCTGCGCGAAAAGCTGCTGGAAATAGTTGTAGAGCAGTTGCGATTTGCCCGACAAAACCGCCAGCGGGGTGTCGCAACCCATCGAACCGACCGCTTCAACGCCGTCGCGCGCCATCGGGGTCATGATGATGCGCAAGTCCTCGAAGGTGTAGCCGAAGGCCTGTTGGAGATGCAGAACGCCCGTGTGGGGAATGTCGGCGGCGTGATCGGCCGGGCCGATGCTTTCCAAATTCAACAACTGGCGGTTGAGCCATTGCCGGTAGGGCTGTTCGGTCGCGATCTTGAGCTTGAGCTCCTCGTCCGCCACTATCCGCCCTTCCTCCGTGTCCACCAGAAACATGCGCCCGGGCTGGAGCCGGCCCTTGAGCAGGACGCGGTCGGGCGGCACATCCAGGACGCCGACTTCCGAGGCCATGATGACCAAATCGTCCTTGGTGACATAATAACGGGAGGGCCGGAGGCCGTTGCGATCCAGCACGGCGCCAATTTTCTTGCCATCGGTAAAGGCGATGGAGGCCGGGCCGTCCCAAGGTTCCATGAGGCAACTGTGGTATTGGTAGAAAGCCTTTTTCTCGTCGCTCATCGTGGCGTGATTGGCCCACGGTTCGGGAATCATCATCATGATGGCGTGGGGCAGCGAACGGCCGGCCAGGACGAGCATTTCGAGGCAATTATCAAACATCGCCGAATCGCTTCCGTCGGTGTTGATGATCGGCAGCAACTTCTTGAGGTCGTCGCCAAAGAGGTCGCTCTGGAACATGGCCTGCCGGGCGTGCATCCAGTTGATGTTGCCGCGCAGGGTGTTGATTTCGCCGTTGTGGGCGATATAGCGGTACGGATGGGCGCGATCCCAACTTGGAAACGTATTGGTGCTGAAGCGGGAATGCACCAAAGCAAGGGCGCTCTCCATCGCCGGGTTCTTGAGATCGGGGAAGTACTCATCCATCTGCTCGGTCAGCAGCATGCCTTTGTAAACCAGGGTGCGGCAGGAAAGGCTGGAGATGTAAAACCAGTGGCCGCCCTTGACGCCGCTGTAACGGATCGCGCGCTCGGCCCGTTTGCGGATGACGTAGAGCTTGCGCTCGAACGCCATGTCGTCCTCAATCCTCGTATCGCGGCGGATGAAGGCCTGCTGGACGCAAGGTTCGCTGGCGCGCGCGGTGGCGCCCAGCGAGGCGTTGTGGGTCGGCACGGTCCGCCAGCCCAGAAACTTCTGGCCTTCCTCGACGACGATGTTCTCGAAAAGCGTCTCGCAAGTGCGGCGTTCATTGGGATCGCGGGGAAGGAACACCATCGCCACGCCGTAATCGCCCAGGGGCGGCAGCTTGATCTTGTCCTTCCGGGACACTTCCTTGAAAAAGCCGTGCGGCATCTGCATAATGATGCCGGCGCCGTCGCCGGTGTTGGCCTCGCAGCCGCAGGCGCCGCGGTGGTTGAGGTTGACCAGGACGGTAATGGCGTCGCGGATGATCTTATGGGACTTCTTGCCCTTGATATTGACGACAAAGCCAACTCCACAGGCATCGTGCTCGAAGCGGGGGTCGTACAACCCCTGCTTTGGCGGCGGCCCGACGGAAGCGGAGTGGAATGTTGGGTCCTGGCTCATTTCAATCTTCGACACATTTCCTCTAAAATTTCGCTATTTTTTACCGAAATGGCAGCCCAACGCAATAGCGGAATGAAAAAAAGTTTTGGCGGCCAGAAATTCGCGCGGAACGGGTGTTCTGGAGTGTTCCTGCAACCAGTGATCGCGGATTGACGCTGACAGATTTCCCGCGCACCCTTCACGGAAATGGGTGCGCCTTTATGAATCATCAAACCGCATATCAAGATTTCACCGCTCGCTTCAAGCTGCTCATCAGCAAAAATCCTCATTTGATCACGACGACGTTGAGCAATATTTTCACGATGCGGCTGATTGGTAATAAAACGCATGGTGATTTGGCGGAGATTGCCATTGCGGAATTCATCAACCAATACATGTATGACTTCAAATCCGTCCATGCGGGAAAAGACCTCTAGCGCGCCAAGCAGCATGAAGAAGACATCAAGATTATCAATGAAATCACGAAGGCGGAATTTCCGGTGAGCCTCAAGGCGTATGGCGACGGCCCGTTACAACTTTCCACCGACAAGAATTTCCTGATGTTTCCAAAACTCAAGGGAATGGGAATGCAGATTGATAATAAGGAACATATCGCAAAATTATGGCTCGATCCCGTATTTGCCGAGTTCAGCAATATCAATGTGCTCCCGCTCATTTACGACGAGAAAAAACAACGTTGCAATATTCTTGTGTTCAACTATGAGCTAGCCAAAAAGCGCATCGCGCGCATTGCATTTGAAGAAGAGGGGCAAAGCCAGGCGGCGCGTGGACACTTCAGACACCATCGCCAGTTCCGTCTTTGAAGATTTTCGGAAAAACGATGCGGGACGATTTGTCGTTGTGGATGCCATTGAACGCCTGCTGAAAACCACACGCGCCGGACATATCATCCTCTCTTACAGTTCCGGCGGACGCGCGACAGCGGAGGAATTGAACGATGTCATCACGTCAGCCGGACGACTGGTTGACGTGCTGGAAATTGATTACCGGAAAAACGTCATGGCCGGAATGCGCTGGACGAACGAATGGATCAGCGACGCGGAGTTGCCGAACAAAGAATTTTTATTTCTGATTGAAAAGTAGAGCAACGCGGGCGGTGAAGTTAACAAGGGTCAATGAGGTCAAGCCCGGATTTCGGAATCACAAACGTTGCGTTCCGAAATTCTTGTTGTATGTTGTCAACGTGGCTGGAAAAGGGTGGATGTTCATTGACATAGGCCGGTTTGCGGAAACCTGGGGCGGCGCACCCGTTCCAGCGAGAGCCACGCCGCAAAAATGGCCGTTTATGCAGGCTTGTGCACCCTTGTGCAGGAAAAAAGGGGGAAAGTCGAAGTCGGAGCTTCGCTTGGGTCATTCAGAGCCATGTCCCGGCTGTCGCGGCTCCCTATCCGCCTTGCGCGGAGCGCCGGCCCCGTTTCCGGCCAGCCGGGGGCAAAAAAGGGAGTTGACCACGGATGGGCACGAATGGACACGGATTCGGAGTTCTTTATCCGTGTCTATCCGTGAAATCCCTGTCCGCCATAGCCAGGCGACGGCGGACGTGGTTAAACGTCTTCCTCCGCGGCTCTCTGCGCGAGAATAGTCGGTTTCCCTTATTGGGCTGGTGTTCCGGGGTTTCACCCTCTGGCACCCTCTGGCAAGTTATCAAAGCGGGGTTTTGGCCGGCTGTTCGCACCTGTTCGCGGCTTGAATTGACGGCGGTGAGGGTTTCCCGGATTAGGAAGGTGGAGTTCGTGGTTAAAAAATTACGGTAAATTACGGTAAATTACGGTTAAAAGTGTGGTTTTTGTAACGGCACCTGGCGGCTTGTGGCGCCGGTTCCGCGTGGGGAATGGCAGGCTCTGGCAAGTTTTGCTTTTGTTTGGTTGATCGCTGTTGTATCGGGTTGAGTTTGCGCATGTTTGAATTGTTGAAGACAGATTCCGGGTCGAAGGCCCGGCTGGGGCGGTTGACGACCAGCCGGGGTGTGATCCAGACGCCGGTGTTCATGCCGGTCGGCACCCAGGCCAGCGTCAAGGCGCTGGACACGCGCGAACTGCGGGAGATGGGCACGGAAATCCTTCTGGGCAACACCTACCATTTGAACATCCGCCCCGGCATGGAGATCATCCGGGCGGCGGGCGGGTTGCATCGGTTTATGAATTGGCCCTGGCCGATATTGACCGACAGCGGGGGATTCCAAGTGTTCAGCCTGGCGAAGATTCGGAAGGTGCGGGCGCACGGCGTGGAGTTCCGTTCGCATTTGGACGGCTCGGCGCTGTTCCTGGGGCCCAGGGAGGCGATGGAGATTCAACGGCTGCTGGGGTCGGACATCGCGATGGTCTTTGACGAATGCCCGGCGCACGACTGCCCGCCCAAGGCGGCGCTGGAGGCGGTGGAACGGACGCTGGCGTGGGCGCGGGAATGCCGGCAGCAGCCGCGCGCGGAGGGCCAGGCGGTTTTCGGGATCGTGCAAGGGGGGATTGATCCGCGGCTGCGGGAACGGTGCGCGCGGGAATTGGCCGGGCTGGACTTCGACGGTTACGCCATCGGCGGCGTGAGCGTGGGGGAACCGGAGCACGAGATGATGAAGGCGGTGGAATTGACGGAGCCGCATTTGCCGGAGCGGCTGCCGCGCTACGCGATGGGGCTGGGGACGCCGGCGCAGTTGGTGGAGCTGGTGGCGCGCGGGGTGGATATGTTTGACTGCGTGTTGCCGACGCGGGTGGCGCGCAACGGCACGGCCTTCACGCGCAAGGGGACCGTCAACATCAAGGGCGGGGCGGTGAAGGCGGACTTTGACCCGATTGAAAAGGGGTGCGGCTGTTTCGCCTGCCGGAATTTCACGCGGGCCTACGCGCGGCACCTGCTCAACGTGAACGAGATTCTGGGGCTGCGCCTCTTGAGCGTGCATAATTCGCACCACTATCTCGAAGTGATGAGAGACATCCGCGGACACCTGGCGGCGGGAACGTTCGGGGAGTTTCGGAGGGATTTCGCCGCCACCTATGTGCCGTCGCGAAAAATCCTCTCCTCCCGCGTCAAACAGGCCTTGAAAGCCGAGGACCGCGGGTGAGGTCGTTTATTTTGGGCCTTGAACCTTGGCGCGGCGCGGCGCAACGTTTTGCTTGCTAACTGTGGGAGTATCCCTAGATTTAACGGCTCGACTAGCATAAAAGTATGAGTGAGAACAGCCTGAGAGCGCTTTTGGCGGAACAGCCGGCGCTGGCGCCGGATCAAACGGGCGCATTGATCAAGAACCTGGGTTTCATGGTTCTGCTCTTTGTCGTGATGCTGGTCATCATGATCGGGCCGCAGCGCAAGAAGGCCAAACAACTGGAGGCGATGCTCAAAGCGCTCAAGCCGGGCGACAAAATTGTCACCGCCAGCGGCATACTCGGCGTGGTCATCACCATCAAGGACCGAAGCGTGACCATCCGGTCGGGGGAGACCAAGATGGAAGTCTTGAAGTCATCGGTCGCGGAGATCACGGAGCGGTCGGGAGAAGCCGGCGAATCGAAAAGTTGAAATAGCATGAAAAAACCTAAGTTTTGGTGGGCGTTGATTGTGTTTCTGGTGGCGTGGTCATTATGGGAGATGTACCCGCCAACGGGCAAGGACCTGGTCACGGTGTTCAGCGACGAGGCCGATCAGTCCAAGGTGGATGCCACCTTCAAGAAAATCGTGGAGAACGCCCAGGCACTGGAGAAGGCAGACCCGGACCCGCACCATCAGTTCAACCACCTGATGGCGGCGATCGGCACCAATGACATCCGGCCTTATTTTCAATTGGACATGCGCAACGAGGAGCGGCCCACCTACGCCATCCTCAATGTTCTCCAACGGGAGGCTTCAGGGAAGATCAAGCTGGGACTCGACCTTCAGGGCGGGACGCAGTTCTTGGTGAGCCTGGACACCAACCACTTGGTGACGGTCGATACCAACGGCAACGCGACCGGAGCGATGCCGGACGCGGAGCGGTCGCGGCTGGTGTCGCAAGCGGCGGAGGTGCTGCGGCGTAGGGTGGACAATCTGGGCGTGGCCGAGCCGGTCATCCAGCCTGCCGGCGCCAACCACATTTTGATCCAATTGCCGGGCCTCTCGCAGGCAGCGCAAGATGAGGCCAAGACCAACATCCAAAAGGCGGCCTACCTTGAATTCCGAATGGTCCATCCGCAGAGCGATCAGTTGCTCAAGGAGGGCGTCGTCGAGCCGGGCTACGAAGTGTTGAAGATGAAACGCAAGGCGCCCGACGGCTCGGTCACGTTGGAGTCCTTTATGGTTCAGAAGAAACTGGCTTATGGCCTGACGGGGAAATTTGTCAAACGCGCCTACCCGAGCCGCAATCCCGTGAGCAATGAGCCGGTGATCGAACTGGAGTTCAACAGCGCCGGCACGGAGAAGTTCGGCAACGCCACCAGCGATCACGTCGGAGAGGATTTGGCCATCGTCCTGGACGGACAGCTTTACACCGCCCCCCGCATCAAGGAACCGATCCGCAGCGGGCGCTGCGAGATTTCGGGCGGGAACATGGACATCGACGAGGCGATCACGATTGCCAACGTGCTGGAGAACCCGCTGGAAACGCCGGTGAAGATCGATGAAATGCGGGAGGTGGACCCGACGCTGGGAAGGGACTCGATCAGCAGCGGGATCAAAGCGGCCGTCTATGGAACGCTGCTGGTGGCGGTTTTCATGGCGTGTTATTATCACCGCTGCGGTGTGATTGCCGACGTGGCGATGATCCTGAACTTGCTGATCCTTCTTGGGGTGATGTGTTCGGTGGGGACGACGCTGACCCTGCCCGGCATCGCGGGCATCGTTCTGACGGTGGGCATGGCGGTGGACGCCAACGTGCTCATCTACGAGCGATTGCGGGAGGAAATGGGGCAGGGCAAGTCGATGCGCGGGGCGGTGGCGGCGGCCTACAGCCGGGCGTTCAGCACGATATTTGACTCGCACACCACGACGCTGATATCGGCGGTCATTTTGATTTACCTGGGCACGGGGCCGGTCAAAGGGTTCGGTGTGACGCTGACGATCGGCGTGGCGTTGAGCTTGTTCACGAGCTTGGTAATGACGCGGTTGATTTTTGATTTCCTGCTTTCGCGCGGCTGGCTCAATCGAATCGGCATGCTGCACATCATCAAGAACCCGCATTGGGACTTCATGAAATGGGCCAAGCTGGCGTTCATCACCTCCTGGACGATCATTCTGGTGGGGATTAGCTACGGCATCTTCGTGCGCGGCAACAGCGCCCTGGGCATCGACTTCGCGGGCGGCGACGCCATCAGGATGTCATTCAAAGACAAGGTGGATGTCGATAAATTGCGCGCGGCGTTGGACAACGCCAAGGTTTCCGATACACAAATCCAGTATCAGAAGGGCGACCAGCAGGACATTTTGCAAGTCGTGACGCCCTTTGGCAAAGGCGGGGCCGCGACCAATGCGTTGATGACGGCCTTTCCCGCGGCGGGCCTCCACCAGATCGGGCATGACGTCGTTGGGGCGACCGTCGGGGTGGAAATCCAGAAGTCGGCTATTATTGCGTCGTTTCTCTCGCTTTTTGGCATTCTGATTTACGTTGCCTTCCGCTACGAGTTCTCGTTTTCCGTCGGCGCGGTCCTGGCGGTGATCCACGACGTGCTGATGACGCTGGGGATATTCTGCCTGTCGGGGCGGCAGTTGAGCGCGCCGATTGTGGCGGCAGTCCTGACCATCATCGGGTTCTCGATCAACGACACGATCGTGATATTTGATCGCATTCGGGAGGACCTTAAACTGGGAGTGCGGGGCACGTTCAAAGACGTCATGAACATCGCGCTGAACCAGACGTTGAGCCGGACGCTGATTACCTCCGGCACGGTGTTTATCGCCACGACGTCGTTATTTATTTTCGGCGGCGGCGTCATCAACGACTTCGCATTTACGTTCCTGATCGGCATCGTGACGGGCACCTATTCGAGCATCTACATTGCCAGCGCGCTGGTGCTGTGGTGGCACAAAGGCGAACGCCCCAAGAGCGCGTCGCAAGTGCTGATGGAGGAAACCGAGGACGCCAAGGCGCACGTCTGACAGGCGCGATGCCGGGCACGGTTTCCATAACGCCGTGGCATTGGGCGGGGTTTGTCCTCGTCATTTTGGCCTGCTTGGCGCTGGACTTGGGGGTGTTTCATCGCCAGACGCACGTGGTGCGATGGAAGGAGTCGCTGCTCTGGAGTCTGGTTTGGTTTTTGCTCGCCTGCCTGTTCGCCGGCGCGCTCGGACGATGGCGCGGCCCGGAGGAATCGCTTCAGTTTCTTACCGGCTACGTGATTGAATTCAGTCTTTCGCTGGACAATGTGCTGGCGATCGCCCTGATTTTCGCGGCGTTTGGCGTAGCGCAGGAGCAGCAGCACCGCGTCTTATTCCTGGGAATCTGCGGCGCGCTGCTGATGCGGGGGCTGATGATTGGTGCCGGCGCAGCCCTGCTGCATTCCTTTCACTGGCTGACCTATTTTTTGGGGGCGTTTCTGGTCGTGACAGGCCTGCGATGGGCTGTGGCCCGGCAGGGAGCGGTGAGGCCGGAGCGGAACCCGGTCATCCGCCTGGCGCGCAAGTTTTGCCCTGTCTCGGCGGAGTTTGACGGCGGAAGGTTTGTCACGGTGGCCAACGGGCGCCGGGCGTTGACGCCGCTGGCGCTGGTGCTCCTGACGGTGGAGACGACCGATTTGGTTTTCGCAACGGACTCCATTCCGGCCATATTCGCCGTGACACAAAACGCGTTCATCGTGTTTACATCGAATCTGTTTGCCATTCTTGGATTGCGCTCGTTGTATTTTGTGGTGGCGGGTGCGATCCGGAATTTCCGGTATCTGCGGATCGGGCTGGCGGCGGTGCTGGTGTTGATCGGTCTGAAGATGCTGGCGGCCCGATGGTATCCGATGCCAGCCGGGGTGTCGCTGGCCGTGGTGGCGGCGCTGTTGGGCCTTTCGATGGGTGGCTCGGTCCTGGCGGCGCGGCGCGGTCCGGCGAGGGAACACGACTCATCATGAGCGACGCGAGTCACAATTCAGTTGCACAAACGCCGCGGGTTTGGCTTTATCTCCATCGTGTAAATGGATGAAACGGCACAAGGTTATGAATTTATACTCTGGGCATGTGCAGGGAGTCGGGTTCCGCTACGCGGTCAAAGCCATCACCAATGGGTTTGAGGTCGCGGGCCGGGTGCGCAATTTGCCCGATGGCCGCGTTGAGTTGACCGCCGAAGGGGTCAAGGAGGAGTTGACCGCATTCCTCCAGGCGATACGGGAATCCGACGTGGGTGGATTCATCCGGCAAGAACAGACGATTTGGTCCGAGGCAAACAATGAATTTCGTGGTTTTGAGATCACGCACTAGAGCGAAGAAGCAAGATGAAGTACGCAATTATTGCCGACATCCACGCCAACCTTGAGGCTTTCCAGGTGGTTTTGGACGACATTGAGAAGCAGAAATGCACCCATGTCGCCTGCCTGGGCGATGTCGTCGGCTACAACGCCAATCCCAAGGAGTGCCTGGATACGGTGCGGGCCATGAACATCCCGTGCGTCAAGGGCAACCACGACGAGTATTGCTCCAGCGACGAAGCTCTCGAAGGCTTTAATCCGCACGCGGCCGAAGCGGTCAATTGGACCCGCAGGCAGTTGAACGCTGAGGACAAGAAATGGCTTGGGGACCTGAAGTACGTCCGGCTGGTGTCGAGCTTCACCATCGTTCACTCGACCCTGGACGGCCCGCAGCGTTGGGGATACGTCTTCGAGAAACTGGCCGCCGCCGCGAGTTTTACCTATCAGAACACGCCGGTCTGTTTCTTCGGGCACACCCATGTGCCGGTGGCGTTCATCCGCGACAACATGATACGGGGCGGAACCTACTCCAAGTTCAAGGTCGAGCCGGGCAGGAAATACTTCGTCAACGTCGGCGCCGTCGGCCAGCCGCGGGACGGCAATCCGAAGGCGGCCTATGTTATTTACGACATGGGAGAAAGCTCGATCGAGTTGCGGCGTCTGGATTACGACATCGCGGCGGCGCAAAAGAAAATTCTCGCCGCCGGGTTGCCGGCGCGCCTGGCGGAGCGGCTGGCGGTTGGAAAATAGTTTGACGCGCTCGCCCGCAAACGGGCGGGGGGTTCCGTCCGGCCTGCTTCAATCGGATCGGGGCCGCGAACGATGCCTGAATGAAAATTCTCATACTCAAGCCCAGTTCCCTGGGTGACGTGATCCACGCGCTGCCGGTATTGCGGCTGCTCAAGAGCCACTGGCCGGAGAGCCGCATCCACTGGTGGCTGGACGCGAGCCTGACCGCGCTTTTGGAGAAGGACCCCGATCTGGCCGGCCTCTTCCGGTTTGAACGCAAGCGGTGGGCCGCCCCGCATCGCTGGCCGGAGATAGCGGCGAGCCTGGCCGCGATGCGGCGCCAACGGTTTGATCTGGCCATTGACCTCCAGGGGCTGGCCCGCAGCGGAATGTTCGCGTGGCTGGCCAATGCCGGGCTGACCGTCGGCCTGGACAATTTGCGCGAAGGTTTGCGCGAAGGGGCGCGGGCGATGTATGACCTGACACCCCCCAGCGCCCCGCCACAAGCCCACGCCGTGGACCGCTATTTGGCGGTGTTGCCGCTGTTGGGCGTGCCGGTGCATTGGAATTTCGACTGGCTGCCCGTGCGACCGGAGGCCGCGCGGAGCGTGACGGAGAAATGGGCGCCGGAGGGGGAGGCGCGTTGGGTCATCCTGCTGCCGGGCGGACGGTGGAACAATAAGCGCTGGCCGGCGGCGCATTTCGCGGCCGTTGTCAAAGAACTTCAAGAGATACCGGACCTCCGTTTCGTGGTGCTGGGAAGCCAGGGTGAGCGGGCGTTGGGGGAAACCATCGCGGCGGCGGCGCCTGGGCGAGTTTTGAACCTGGCCGGCTTGACGACGCTGGACGAGATGATCGAGTGGATTCGCCGCAGCCGGTTAACGATCAGCAACGACACCGGCCCGATGCATGTCGCCGCCGCGCTCAAGCGCCCGATCCTGGCGGTTTTTGGGCCGACCAACCCGTGGAACACCGGTCCGTACGGCCAACTGGACAACGTCCTCCAAGACACCCGGCTGCCCTGTGTGCCGTGCCTCAAGAGTCGTTGCGCCTATTCCGACCCTCTGGCCTGCCTCCATGCGATTACGCCGCGCGCCTTTGCGGCCAAGGCCCGGCAGGCTCTTGGCCAGGCGCCGGGTGCGGACCCGCTCAGGATGAGATCTTGACTTGCGGCGGCCAGTGGGACAAGTTGACCGCCAGCCGATTGGCCACAGTACCGATGACAACCACCAACGACGGTTCCCCAGAAGCCAATTCCGCCGGCATGACCGACGCGGACGTATTGGTCCCTATCAAGGACTTCCAAATCGCTTCGGGCTGGGCCTCGCCCGCCAGCGCCGGCGCGCGGGCGCGGCAATGCTGCGAGCAACTCGAAGAAGGGCGCATTTTGTTTTTCGACCGCATTCCCTTCGTGTTCTTCAAGGAAGACCGGGAGTTTCTTTTGTCCCAGCGGCAAAGCGGTTCAGGGCTGCACAAGAACATTTCCTACCGTCCGCGGGAAAACGTGCTGCGCGGAGCGGCGGGCAATGCGCGGGAACACGCGCAAATGCTCGAAATAATGGGGCGTTACTCGACGGAGGTGATGCGATTCATGGAGCGGCTGTTGGAGCCGTACGCGTCGCAGTTGGCTCTGGATTACGCGAGTTTTCGACCGGAGGAGGAATCCGGACGCAAATTGCCCACCCGCAAACGCAATGATTTGCTGCACGTCGATGCCTTTCCCACCCGGCCGATGAACGGCCACCGCATTCTGCGTTGCTTTACCAATATAAACACCACGAGCGCTCGGGTGTGGAACACAACCGAGAGCTTTGCCGCGCTGGCGGCGCGCCACGCTGAAAAGGCGGGGCTTGCGCGCATCGCGGCGAAAGGAAGCCGCCGCACTGGCCCGCTGGCGCGGCAGATCAAGGAAGCGTTCGGGCTGAAAGTGGCGGACCACTCGGCCTACGACCGCTTCATGCTGCGGTTCCATGATTATCTCAAGGAACACGAGGAATTTCAAATCAACTGCCCGAAAATCCTCCTTGAGTTTCCACCCGGCTCGACCTGGATATGTTACACTGATGCGGTGCCCCACGCCGTCTTGTCAGGCCAATACGCGCTGGAGCAAACTTTTATCGTCCCCTTGCCGGCGCTGCTAAAACCGGAATTGGCCCCCATCAGCGTGCTGGAGAAGATGGCGGGAACGCGCCTGAGCCATCACTGAGGAGCGCCCTTTGACCCTTGATGCGGCGCGGTGCAGCGCTTAGACTGCCGCTCATGAACACACGAATACTACTGCTGGCTTTGCTTATTGGCCTTGCCGGGACGGCCCGGGGACAAGTCAGCGGCGTTACCGCGGAACTGGTTCTGGAGCAGGACAAATACTTGCCGGGCGAGGATTTGCAGTTGAAAGTCAGCATCGCCAACCGTTCAGGCCAGCCGCTGACCTTGGGCCAGGATGATGCGTGGATCGCCTTTGTAATCGCCGGTGAAGGCAACACTTTTGTCTCCAAGCTGGCCCCAATGCCCGTCCGCGACCCGTTCACATTGCTTTCCGGGCAAACAGCGGCGCGCGCGTTTAACCCGACCCCATATTTTAGTTTCCGGCATCCGGGACGCTACAGCATCGGAGCGACGATAAAGCTGTCGCAGTGGGCCCAGGAAATTACCTGCCGTCCGGTGGAATTCACCGTGGCCGACGCGACGGCGCTTCCAGACCTGGCGAATCTGCAAATCGGCCTGCCGCCGCCGCCCGGTCAGACCAACAGCCGGCCCGAAATTAGGCGTTATAGTTTGCTGAAGGTCAGTTATCTGAACGAATTGAAGCTTTACTTCCGATTGACCGACGCGTCGGGCTACACCTTGCGCGTCTTCCCGCTGGCGCGGATGCTTTCGTTCAGCGAACCCGAGGCCCAAATCGACCGTTCCAACAACTTGCATGTGCTTTTCCAGGTCGGAGCCAGGTCCTTCGGCTACTGGACCATCAGCCCGGAAGGCCGCCTGCTGGTCCGCCAGACGTATGATTACACGCAAACGCGCCCCAAGCTGCGCGTGGGTGACGATGGGCAGGTAATTGTGGCAGGCGGCGTGCGCCGAATCATCGGGAGCGACGAGCCGGTGCCGGGGCCACAGAGCCGATAGAGACCGCGCGATCTTACCCGGCGGGCGCCAGCGGGCGGTGTTCGCAGTGGAGATGCACGATTTTCAGCGCCGCCTCCGCCACCGTTGGCAATACGATGTCGTGATGCCCGTGTCCAATCCAAGGGGAGTCGATCAAGAGGGAAAGGCAGCCGGCGTTATCGGCCGCTTCGGCATCCTGCCATTTGTTGCCCAGAACAAAGGATTGGTTCAGGTTGATGTGCCATTTAAAAGCCGCTTCCAGGATAAGGCCCGGCTTGGGCTTGCGGCACGGGCAACAATCCGCCACGTCGTGCGGGCAGATGAAGATGTCGTCCAAGTTGAATATCCGCCGAAGCGTGTCATGCATGCGCTCCAGTTCGCGCCGGTCCAATCCACCCCCGGAAAGCATCGGCTGGTGGGTGGTGGCAATCAGCAGAAAGCCGGCCGATTTGAGCTGGCGCAACGGTTCGACGGCCTCCGTCCTAGGCGCCAATTGATGCAGCGACAGTGGTGAAACCGGCTTGTTGCCCGCCACGCAGTCGTGATTCAGAATCCCGTCCCTCTCTACAAACACCGCGGTTTTCATTTGAGATAAGGTAGCACAACGCGGGCGGATGTCACGACCACCGAAACTGGGCCGGCTTCGCCGTTCAGACGGGCGGCTTGAGTGCGTTTAAGCGGAGACGCAGGCGGGACTTGGTGCGGCTTGCCCGGGCGCGATGGATGACCCCGGTCTTGGCGGCCTTGTCCAGGGCTGAACTAAGGCCGGGCAGGGCCTTGAGGGCCTCGTCTTTCTTGCCGGCGCTCAGAAGCGCGGCGTAACTGGTTGCCAGCGTGTGCAGGCGGGACTTGATGGTGTTGTTCTGCAAACGCTTGCGCGCGCTGTTCCGCATTCGGCGTCCGGCTGATTTTGTATTCGGCATAAATTAATTCAAAAGCTCAGTTTCCTTTAGGAAGCCCTACGGTATCGGAAGCCGCCGCTTTGTCAACGGCAGGATTTTTTACCGCTTTCCCAATTCCGCAGCAGAGGCGCCACAGCTTCCCAGATTTGCAGGGTGACGGTCTCCATGCTGGCTGTGGCGTCGATTGCGCGCACGCGCGCCGGTTCGGCTGCGGCCAGTATCTTGTAACCCTCCTCCACTCGTTGAAAGAAACTTCGATCCGCCTCTTCCATGCGGTCGCGGACGGTTTCCAGGCCCGGCAGAAGGCGGGCGCGGCGGCGGGCTTCACTCACATCCACCGGAACCATCAACAAGAGTGTCATTTCCGGCCGGGTGCCGCCGATGGCGCAGGCAATGGCTTGGCGAACCATTTCCATATCCAGTCCGCGACCGTGTCCCTGGTAGGCGATGGTGGAATCGAAGAAGCGATCGCACAGAACAATGGCTCCGTTCTCCAGCGCCGGGCGGATGATTTCGCGCACCAACTGGGCGCGGCTCGCGTTCATGAGGAGCAACTCGGTCTCAGGGGTCATGGCGCGGTTGGCGTTGCTGTGCTTGAGGGTGTGGCGGATTTCCTCGCCGATCGGCGTTCCACCCGGCTCGCGCAAAAGTAAAGCGGCATGGCCCAGTTCGTGCAGCCGCTCGCCCAGCAGGGCCATCTGCGTTGATTTTCCGCTCCCTTCGGTTCCCTCGAACGTGATGAAAAGTCCTCTCATAGCGGTTTCAATCGGGCGCCTTTGGGCGTGTCTTCGATGGTCCAGCCTTTGCTCTTCAATTCATCGCGGATGGCATCGGCGCGCTTGAAGTCCTTGGCCTTGCGGGCGGCCTGGCGCTCCTCCAGCAAGGCCAACAAGGGCGCGGGAGCCGCCGATGGGCCTGCTTGCTTGAGTCCCAGAACGGCATCGATTTTGTCCCACGCCGCCAGGGCGGCTGCCGCCTGGAGCGCGCTGAGTTGGCCCGCGGCCAGCAGACGGTTGTTCTCGCGCACCCACTCGAAGATCGCTCCCCAGGCGGCGGACACGTTCAGGTCCTCGTCCATGGCGGCGGTGAATTGACCCACGAAGTTGTCGTCCGGGGCGGCCGTCGCGCCCGCGGCGGTTGTCCGCAATTTATCCAGGCATTCGTCCAGCCGGGCCAGGGCGGCGCGCGCTCCCCGGAGGCCCTCGAAGGTGAAGTTGAACGGCTCGCGGTAATGCGCCGTCAGCAGGAGGCATCGCATCTCCCGTCCGGTGAAACCTTTCCCCAGCAGATCGCGCAGGGTGAAGTAGTTGCCCAGGCTCTTGCTCATCTTTTTGCCCTCCACGAGCAGGTGGGCGCCGTGCAACCAATACTTGACGAAAGGCCGCCCCGCCCCCTGGCTTTGCGCGATCTCATTCTCGTGATGGGGGAAAATAAGGTCCTCGCCCCCGAGATGAACATCAAAGGCCGGCCCCAGAGCCTCCATGCTCATGGCGCTGCACTCGATGTGCCAGCCGGGCCGCCCTTCGCCCCAGGGGCTGGCCCAGAAGACCGCCCCGTCCTCGGGCGTTCGGGCCTTCCAGAGAGCAAAGTCCGCCGCGGCATCCTTCGCGTATTCGTCGCTGGCCACGCGCTGGCTGGTCCGCATTTGCTCAAAGTTCAGATTCAGCAACTGTCCGTATCGGCCGCCGCCCGCCCGGTACTTTTCGATGCTGAAATAAACCGAGCCGTCCCCGGCCCGATACGTGATGCCGTGGTCCGCCAGAGCTTCAATGAGCGCTATGATCGCGGCGATATGTTCGGTGGCGTGGGGAATCTGGCGCGGGCGCAGGCAGCCCAGCGCGTCAAGGTCCTCAAAAAAGGCCGCCTCATACTTCGCCGTGTACTCTTTGAGCGTGCCGCCCGCCTGGGCGACCCGGTGGATGATCTTGTCCTCGACATCCGTGACGTTCATGACGTGCTGGACCTCATAGCCTTTGAACTCAAGATAACGCCGCACCAAGTCCGCAAAAACGAAGGTGCGGAAATTGCCGATGTGCGCGAAATCATGGACGGTAGGCCCGCAGCAATAGAGGCCCAGCCTCCGGCCGGCGGGGTCCAGCGGAACAAAATCCTGCGTCGAACGAGTCAGAGTATTGAACAATCTCAATGCCATCAGCGCATAGGTATCCCTGAGCGG